>TARA_R110002050_G_scaffold139481_2_pt1 | contig 288603 bp, 260 predicted proteins | sample TARA_R110002050 | Tara Oceans TARA_R110002050 (sample SAMEA4396988) | marine metagenome | biome: Polar Biome; feature: [DCM] deep chlorophyll maximum layer (ENVO:01000326); material: water (ENVO:00002006), including particulate matter (ENVO:01000060) such as... | depth 25 m
TCCGGGTTGATCGTACCGATCACCGAAGGCAGCCAGAAGATAAAGACAACCATGACCAAAACACCCAGTGGCGAGGTCAAATCTCGGCGCATCTGGCGCCATGCCTGCCCATTACTTCCACTTGTCACCGCAAGTATAAGCGACAATCCCAACCCGATCCCGACAGCCGCGCGGCCAAAGAAAAACAGCGGCGCAGAAATGCCAAACAAAATTGCGGCAAGGCTAAGCATCGTGTCGCGCCAATGCCGCGCCGGGACAGATTGTTGCATCGTGAATGGTTCCAAAATGAAGTCTGCCGTCTTGCTAAACCGCTGCCGGGTCGACGTCAATCACGGATCGACGCCACCATGACGCATATGGTTTAATCGTCACCATATCTTTCAACCTTTTGACATAAAGGCACAGCATGACGGTGATGAAAGCCCTGTTACGGTTTCCCGGTGAACGGAAGATCATGCTTGCCGACTGCCCGATACCCTCGTTGAAGCCCCATTCCGTTCTGGTGCGGACATCCGCGACCGTCATAAGCCCCGGTACCGAGTTTAATCAGGTGCAACAAACCACCGCATCGCTGATCCAAAAGGCATGGCAGCGCCCAGACCTTGTTGCCCTGACACTTAAGTCATTGCGATCAGATGGCGCGCGCCAAACTTTTGATCGCGTTCAAAACCGCCTTGGCCGCCCGTTACCAATGGGATACTGCGGCGCGGGTGTTGTGCATGCCGTCGCAGATGGCGTCCCCGACCTTGCATGCGGGCAACGGGTTGCCATTGGCGGCATGCATTATGCCAACCATGCCGAGTGGAATGTGGTACCGAAAAACTTCGCCTGCCCCATTCCCGATGAGGTCAGCGACCAAAAGGCCGCTTTTACGACCCTGTATGCCCTTGCCCTGCATGCCCTTCGACAAGGGGGAACCGGGATTGGCGACCAGATTGCTGTTTTGGGTGCAGGGCTGATTGGTCAATTGGTGGTTCAAACCGCATTGGCCGCAGGTGCGCGCACCTCTGTCATTGAGCCAAATCTCATACGCCATAAAACGGCAAAAACAATCGGTGCGACCGACACATATCACGCGGCCCAAGACGCACCGGGCGATCAATTTGACACGGTGTATATCTGTGCCCCGGCACAGGGCGACCATACACTGATTGATGACGCCGCACGGCTGTGCCGGGATCGCGGCGTCATTGTCTGTGTCGGGGATGTTGCCCCGCATGGCACACGCGATGTTCTGTATCGTAAGGAAATCGATCTGCGTCAGGTGCGGTCATATGGACCGGGCCGCTATGATCCGGCCTATGAAGAAGCCGGTCAAGACTATCCCGAAGGACATGTGCGCTGGACCGTCAACCGATACATGAAAGCCGCCCTTGATCTGATGTCTGATGGCAGGCTTGATCCCCTGCCCCTGATTACCCGTGACATTACGTTCGATGCGATTGCCGATCACTTCGCCCGTGGCGCAGATCCCGATGACTTGGCGACTGTGGTGCATTTTGCACATAGTGAGATGGCGCAAGACAATCAAAACGATTTCCGTTTAACACCCCCGTCAGGTTCCTTGCCCTGCAATGAGCCTGCTAGGGATAGGTCCGTCACACTCGGGTTGATCGGAACGGGGAATTATCTGGGGGGCAGTTTGCTGCCACTTTTACGTAAACATACCCGGATTGATGTTCTGGCCTGCGCATCACAAAGCGGGCTTTCGGCGTTGGCTGCGGCGCGCAAGTTTCGCGCGGCAAAAGCCTGTTCCGACGCCACGGACATCCTGGATAATTCGGAAATTAACAGCGTGATCATCACCACCCGCCATGACAGTCATGCAACATTGGCCGATAGGGCACTGGCGGCGGGCAAACATGTCTGGCTGGAAAAGCCGATTGCAATCACCCACGAGGATCTGGAACGCCTGCGCCCACATGCGACCAACCAAAAATCGGTTTTCATGATTGGCCATAACCGGCGTTACGCAGCGATGAGCCAGAAATTGCGTAAATTGCTGCCGCCCGACGCAAAGCAGTTCCACTATCAGGTCCGGTTCAAGCCATTATCGGTCGATCATTGGTTGAACCGCCCCGATCAAGGCGGGCGCACCATTGGCGAGATCAGCCATTTTATGGATCTTCTGATCTATCTGTCAGGTGCAAAAATCACCGATATCACCTGTGATTGGCTGAACCGTAAAATGGGCGACAGCGTTTGGCGGGTACGTTTTTCCGACGGATCGGTTGGTGAGGTCAGCTATTTGCATACAACGCGCAATGAGCCCAAGGAAATCCTTGAAATAGCGGCCCCGGATTTTGGGGCAACACTGCATGACTGGCACAGACTTGAGGTCAATGGAAAGGTCGTGATGCGAAACTGGCGGGCACGTGACAAGGGGCAGAAAAACGCAATAAATGCCTTTGTCACAGCCATTGAAAACGGCGCACCTGGCCCGGACACACCATCACTGAATGATGAGATCAACCTGATGGAGCGCATCCTGAACGCTGCGAACACCTAAAGACCTTACTGTGGCCCGGCATACAGGACCAACAGCGGCAAGGTCAGCATGCTGATGATGGTTGTGATCAGGATCGTTGTCGAAGACCGATCGACACAGACGTTATAATTCCCCGCCACAACCGCAACATTGGCCCCGGCCGGAAGGGCCGCCACCAGCGTTACAATGGTCAGCCACAAAGGCGGCAGATCAAACACAAAATGTGCTACCGAAAACACCAGAACCGGCTGCACAAACATTTTCGCAACGGTGCACAGCAAACTTGCACTCAAATTCCCGCGTACCGACTGACCATAAAGTCCGGCCCCGACCAGCAACAGGGCAATTGTCGGTCCGGCTGTTCGGAACCGTTCCAGCGTGCCGTTGATCATTTCGGGGATCGGAAGATCAATCAGGGAGGCAAAAACCCCCATCACAATCGCAATAATAATCGGGTTTCGCATCACACGCACGACACTGCGCACGACCTTGGGCAGCCAATGCCCATCGCCCCCACGTGCGCCCTCGACAATCAGGATCGTCAGGCCAAGAAGGGTCAGCGGATGGATCGACAAAACGATCAAAAGCGGCACCAACCCTTCTTCGCCGTACACCGCCTGAACCAGCGGGATCCCCAGAAGAACAATGTTGGAAAACACCCCGCCCATCGCCGTTACGGCCGCTTCGTCTGTTTTGGCCTTAAGCCAGACACGTGCGGCCATGAACACCAGCGCAAAGTTCAAAAGCACACCGGAATAGTAGCTTCCCCACAGGCGCAAATCGAAATGCGCACTGATGTCTGATTGCGACAGGGTCTGAAACAGCATGGCCGGGATGAAGACATTCATCGCAATTTTGGCAAGGAACGGAATGCCTTCGCGCGAGATAATCTTGACGTGGGTCAAAAGAAACCCACCAAGGATCGTCAGAAACACAGGTCCGACTTTTCCGACGATCAGATCAAGCATAGGTCCCCCGGCATTATCACTGCACTGCTTATGATGAACGGGCCCCTACCCGCAAAAAGAAAGGACGGTGCCAATGACACCGTCCTGAAATAGTACAAAGCATTTCGGATACTTACCAGCCTTACGACACAAAAGCCGGACAAGGCAGCCATGCGCATTAGCCATTCTGGTCTGTTTGCACCCGACCGACCGCATTTTTCCACCCGGCCAGCAAGTCTTCGCGGCGGCGCGGCTCAATGGCCGGGGTGTAACGGGCATCCATCTGCCAATTTTGCGCAATATGATCAAGATCGCGATAAATACCGGCCTGCAACCCGGCCAGATATGCCGCCCCAAGGGCTGTTGTTTCGGTGACTTTGGGGCGTTCGACATCAATGCCCAAAACATCTGAAAGCATCTGACACATCCAATCATTATTGACCATGCCGCCATCAACCCGCACCGCCTTTGGCGAAACACCGTCCGCGGCCATGGCCTCAAAAAGATCAAACGTCTGGTAACAAACACTTTCAAGGGCTGCGCGAACAAACTCACGCGGGCCAGTATCACGCGTCAGCCCGAAAATGGCCCCACGTGCATCCGGATCCCAGTATGGCGCACCAAGCCCGGTAAAGGCCGGCACCAAATATACCCCGTGGTTGCCATCAAGCGACTTGGCCAAGCCTTCGGTCTCAGCCGCCGATTTGATAATGCCCAAACCATCGCGCAACCATTGCACCGCCGCCCCGGCGACGAAAATGGCACCTTCGATAGCGTAACTTGTTTTCCCGTTCAGGCGATAGCCCACCGTCGTCAACAGGCGATGCTGAGATGTAATCGCCTCATCCCCGGTATTGAGGATCACGAAACAGCCGGTACCATAGGTGCTTTTGATATCGCCCGGCTCAAAACAACATTGTCCGAATGCAGCGGCCTGCTGATCGCCAGCCATGCCAAGAACCGGGATTTCGCGGCCAAACAGATCGGCATCGACCATGCCAAAATCAGCCGCACAATCGCGCACGTCAGGCAGCATATTGCGCGGTACGCGGAAGATGTCACACAGGTGATCATCCCAGTCGTTTTCTCGAATATTAAAAAGATTGGTCCGTGCGGCATTGGTGGCGTCGGTCGCATGGGATTTCCCGCCGGTCAACCGCCACAGAAGGAAACTATCCACCGTGCCAAACGCAAGGTCCCCCTGCTCGGCGCGGGCACGCGCACCCGATACATGATCAAGAATCCACGCGACCTTGGTGGCGGAAAAATACGGATCAATCAAAAGACCCGAACGCGCATTGACGTCGTCTTCAAGTTTTGGATCGGATTTTTTCAAATCATGGCACAGGGACGCGGTACGCCGGTCCTGCCAGACAATCGCGTTATAAACCGGCTTGCCGGTTTTACGATCCCAAACCACGGTGGTTTCGCGCTGATTGGTGATCCCGATGGCGGCAACCTGTTTGATATCAACGCGCGAAAGTGCTTCTTTGCAAACGGCAACCACCGTGTCCCAAAGGTCTTCCGGATCGTGTTCGACCCAGCCGTTATTGGGGAAATGTTGCGGGAATTCCTGCTGTGCGACGGAAACGGAATGGCCGCTTTCATCAAAGACAATCGCCCGTGAACTTGTCGTTCCCTGATCAATGGCCAGAATATAACGCGTGTCGGTCATGTTCGTTTTCCTCCCGAGCCGGCAGTTTTCTGCCGTATTCTCCTTGCATGAAATCATGCATTTCGGCCCGCCTAACAAACGTGACCGATGATTTTGTGCCCCTATTTAGGAAAAGTTTCACACAAAAAACAATTCGTTTTCGAAAATTTTTTCACTTTTTCTCGCCAATGCCCTGTTTTCACCTCTCTTTCACCGCCTCTCCACCCCAGCAGAAAGTGCCGCATAATCCCGGCACAGAGATTGCAGCAAATATTCGAAGTATGAATTTAAACCGGCATCTTTTTCCCATGGAGGGCTCTTATGGGATTGTATGACACGTTGATGAATGTCACCAACACCGCCTATAGCGCCAAAAACGCTGTCGAGCAGGCGCGGACGATTGCATCAAACAGCCAGCCGCTTCCTGAGAAGAACAAGGAAGAAAATGCCGAGCTGGCCTATATCCGCGAGCACGGTTTCACCACCTACGTCAAAGAAATCGAAGAACGCAAGATCGAAGAAATGCGCGCCAAGATGCTGCAAAGCATGGGGCTGGATGAAGAAGCGCTGGCCGAAATGGACGGCACCCAGCGTCAGGCCATCGAAAAAGCCATCTCTGATGCGATCGAGCAGAAGCTTAATGGCAATACGGTTGCCAATGCGGAAATGAACACACCAGAAAGCGAAAGCGAACGGCGCGACAAGATGCAAGCACAGATCGCCTTTAACCCGCGCATGTTTGATGTCTTTACCGAACTACAGTCGCAACTGCCCGCCGGATCATCGCAATCGATCCTTGGCGATGACAACAAGAACGCCAAAAACACCAAAGACGATCAGCTTATCTAAGAAGTGGACCTATCATCCGAACTCACCTGTCGATGAAAAAGGGGCGCTGCAACCAGCAGCGCCCCTTTTCGTGTAAGCCAGATTGATCTGGCGTTCTGCCAAAGATCACACGTTATTCGTCAACACCGCCCATGCAGACGTATTTGACTTCGAGGTAGTCCTCGATCCCGTATTTCGATCCTTCGCGGCCAACGCCAGACTGCTTGAAGCCGCCAAACGGGGCAACTTCGGTCGCCATGACGCCGACATTCACCCCGACCAGACCACTTTCAAGGCCCTCGGCCAGCTTCCAGATCCGCGAGATATCGCGTGAATAGAAGTAGGATGCGAGGCCGAACTCGGAATCATTGGCCATCTCAAGCACTTCATCGTCCGTGTGGAAGCGGATCAAGGGGGCCATCGGACCGAAGGTTTCCTCGCGGAAAACCGTCATTTCGCGGTTGGCATCGGCAATCACGGTCGGCTGGAAGAACGATCCACCTTTTTCATGGCGCTTACCACCGGTCAGGATACGACCGCCTTTGGACACCGCATCGGCAATCTGGCTTTCAACCTTCTGGACGGCCTTTTCGTTGATCAGCGGACCAATGACAGTGCCGTCTTCGAAGCCGTCGCCAACCTGCATTTTCGCAACCTTGGCAGCGTATTTTTCCGCAAACTCGTCATAAATCGCGTCATGGACAAACAGACGGTTGGCACAGACGCAAGTCTGACCGGCGTTGCGGTACTTCGATGCAATTGCGCCATCAACGGCGGCATCAATATCGGCATCTTCGCAAACGATGAACGGCGCGTTCCCGCCAAGTTCGAGACTGATTTTCTTTACCGTGTCAGCACATTGGCGCATCAGCAAACGGCCCACCGCGGTCGAGCCGGTAAAGGTCAGCTTGCGGACTTTGGCGTTCTCGGTCATTTCGGCACCGATTTCGACCGCATCACCCGTCACAATCGACAGCAACCCTTTGGGCAATCCGGCCCGTTCGGCCAGAACCGCCATGGCAAGGGCGGAATAAGGCGTTTCCATCGCCGGTTTAACCACCATCGCACAGCCAACAGCCAATGCCGGGGCGGCTTTGCGCGTGATCATCGCAGTCGGGAAGTTCCATGGTGTGATGGCGGCACAAACACCCACCGGTTCTTTAAGAACCAGAACCCGGCGTCCTTCGGCAAAGGTTGGAATGACATCACCGTAAACGCGTTTGCCTTCTTCGGCAAACCACTGCAGGAACGATGAACCATAGGCGATCTCGCCCTTGGCCTCGGCAAACGGCTTGCCTTGTTCGGCCGTCATCAGGGTCGCCAGATCGTCCTGATTTTCCATCATCAGGTCGTACCATTTCATCAGGATGGCACCGCGTTCCTTGGCTGTCCGCTTTTTCCAAAGCTTCTGGGCCTTTTCGGCAACGTCAATCGCGTGCGCGACGGCGTCACGGCCAAGAACCGGAACCGTTCCAATCACATCCCCGTTTGCCGGGTTGGTGACCTGTTCTGTTTTCCCATCTGGGGCGTCGACCCATTCCCCGCCGACGTAGGCCTGCTGGGTGAAGAGTGACGGGTCTTTAAGCGAAACCATTTTAGTGCCTCCGGTATTCTTCATTGGGAGTGACAAAATGCGATAGCCATCATCTAGTCTGCTCCGGTCAAGATGCCACATCTTCGCGAGATATTTATGGCTTGGCAATCGCAAACAGGGACAAACCCACGCTTTGCAACAAGATTGCACCCCATACGCCTGAAAGAGTTGGTTTTGGCAGAATGTGCGGCAAACACGGTCAAGGCGACCTGTTCCCGTCATGCACATATATCGCCACCGCATATCCCTGCCGGGTATTTAACACCGGCTCTGTTTTTTCATTTTCAACCGATTCTGATTGCGAAATAGAGCACTCAGGAGCGGCCTCCTCCCCCTTTCCCAAACCATAGATATGCATCTGAATTCAAAATATCTTTCAATTACAATTTGTTACAGGTCGCAAAATTCAGTTCATTATCGAAAATTTCAGATCATCATAATTTTCGCTTGCAATTATTTTGGGTGCTCCGTAACGTCTATGACAACAAAGAACGACAGTTGAGAACATCTGTCACAAGTCAGAGCACCAGGGAGGAAGCGGTTGCTCAGTTCAGAAACATACGACGTCGCCATCATTGGCGGTGGTATCAATGGCACAGGCATCGCACGGGACGCTGCGGGTCGTGGGCTTAAGGTCTTTTTGTGTGAGAAGAACGACCTTGCCAGTGCGACCTCATCGGCCAGCACAAAGCTGATCCATGGTGGCCTGCGCTATCTTGAGCATTACGAGTTCCGTCTGGTCCGCGAGGCGTTGATCGAACGTGAAGTTCTGCTGCGTGCAGCCCCGCACATTATTTGGCCGCTGCGCTTTGTTCTGCCCCACGTCAAAGGCCTGCGCCCGGCATGGATGATCCGCCTTGGTTTGTTTTTGTATGACCATCTTGGCGGACGCGAAAAACTTCCCGGCTCCGAAGGCATCAAACTCAAAAACCACCCGGCGGGTAAACCGCTGGTCCACGGTATGAATAAGGCATTTGTTTATTCCGATTGCTGGGTACAGGACGCGCGTCTTGTCGTGCTCAACGCGATGTCGGCCCGCGATCTGGGGGCGGAAATCGAAACCCGTACCGAATGTGTGTCGGCCAAACGTGACGGTGATCTTTGGAAAGTGGTCATCCGTAATGAAGATGGCGAACGCACCATCCGTGCACGGTCTGTCGTCAATGCGGCGGGCCCATGGTGTGCCGAGCTTCTTGAAAACCGGGTTGAAGCCAAAAAGAAACAGGGCATTCGCATGGTTCAGGGCAGCCACATTGTTGTGCCCAAACTGTTTGACCATGACTATTGCTATATCTTCCAGAACCCGGACGGGCGGATTGTCTTTGCCATCCCCTATGAACAGGACTTCACCCTGATCGGCACGACAGACCGCGATTACAAAGGTGATCCGGCAAAGGTCGCCATCAGCGCCGAAGAAACCGACTATCTGTGTCAGCTGACAAACACCTATTTCGAAAAGAAAATCACACCTGACGATGTTGTCTGGGCCTATTCCGGTGTTCGTCCGCTGTATGGCGATGGCAGCGAAGATGCATCACAGGTCACACGCGATTATGTTCTTGAAATCGACAAGGGGGATCGCGACGACAATGCTGCACCGCTTCTAAACATCTATGGCGGCAAGATCACCACCTATCGCAGGCTGGCAGAATCCGCGATGAGCAAGATTTGCCCGCTTTTGGGTCACGATGATATCCGCTGGACAGCCGACAAACCCTTGCCGGGCGGCGATATGCCGAATGCCGATTTCGATGATTACTTTACCGCGATGCACAAGAAGTTTTCGTGGATTCCCAAACCACACATCTACCGTTACGTGCAAAATTACGGCACACTTACCAAGCTGATCATTGGGGGTGCATCTGATCTGGAAGGGCTTGGTAAGCATTTCGGCGATGACGTATATGAATGCGAATTGCGTTATCTGGTTGATTGCGAATGGGCCCGAACGGTCGAGGACGTCTTGTGGCGTCGATCAAAATTGGGCCTGCATCTTTCAGACCAAACCCGTGATGCCATCACCCAATGGTTTGACACCGAACTGAAATCAAAAAACACCGTGAAAGCGGGCGAAGGAAACAGTGGAATATGACCCTTACGCTTGAAAACATCACCAAGACCGTGGGCGGGGAGACTCACATCGACGACGTGTCGATGACGCTGGAACCGGGGTCATTCAACGTCCTTCTGGGGCGGACTCTGGCCGGTAAAACGTCCCTGATGCGGATGATGGCCGGGCTTGAACCCCCAACCAGTGGCCGCATACTCGTCAATGATGCCGATGTGACCGGCATGGCAGTGCAGAAACGTAATGTCGCCATGGTCTATCAGCAGTTCATCAATTACCCGTCGATGAATGTGTATGACAACATTGCATCCCCTTTGAAATTACAAGGTGTGGATAAGGCTGAAATTGAAAAGCGTGTGCGCGAAACGGCCGAGTTGATGCACATCGAACATCTGCTTGATCGCCTGCCACAGGAATTGTCCGGTGGACAGCAGCAACGCACCGCGATGGCGCGCGCCATGGTCAAGGATTGCACGCTGCTGTTGCTTGATGAGCCGTTGGTGAACCTTGATTACAAATTGCGCGAAGAACTGCGTGAAGAAATTCCCAATCTTTTGGCCAAGCGCGACACCATTGTTGTCTACGCCACGACCGAACCGATGGAAGCGCTTCTTCTGGGCGGAAAATGTGCCGTCATGCACGAAGGCCGCGTCACCCAGTTCGGGCCGACCACAGAGGTTTATCACAACCCGGCTTATGTCGAGACCGGCCTGATCTTTTCCGATCCGCCGATCAATCTGCTTAAGGCCGAGGTCCGCGACGGTGCGCTGTATCTTGCCAGCGGCCATCAGGTTTCGCTGTCGGGTCACTTGGCCGATCTTGGCAATGGCAATTACACCGTTGGTGTGCGCGCCAATCATTTGTCGGTCGAACAGAAAAACGCACAGTGCGTTGCCATGCAGGGTCAGGTTGAACTGGCTGAAATCACCGGTTCGGAAACCTTTGTTCATGTTCACTTCAACGATGTTTCGTGGGTGATACAGGAAGAAGGTGTTCACAACCCGCGGCTTGGCGAAGCCACCACATTCTATCTCGATCCGAACCGTCTGTTTGCCTATGACGCCAATGATCGCCTTGTGGCAGCCCCGCCCAGTGAAATTCAAAATGGCAAGGCCGCCTGAGGTTGGAGAATTAAAATGGCACGTATCGATCTTAAAAGCCTTGCGCATTCATACTTCCCCGATCCGAAATCGGATGCGGATTATGCGCTGCGTCGCATGGAACATGTTTGGGAAGATGGTGGGGCTTATGCCCTTCTCGGCCCGTCGGGTTGTGGCAAGACCACGTTGCTCAACATCATTTCCGGCCTTCTGACCCCGTCGGAAGGACAGGTACTGTTTGATGGCAAGGATGTCACCAAACTGGCCCCGGAAGAACGCAACATCGCACAGGTTTTCCAGTTCCCGGTGATTTACGACACCATGACCGTTTACGAAAACCTTGCCTTTCCGCTGCGCAATCGCGGTGTTGACCCCAAACGGGTTGACGAACGGGTGCGTGAAATTGCCGGGATGCTCGATCTGACCGGCAAGCTCAAGCAAAAAGCACGCGGTCTGGGCGCGGATGAAAAGCAAACCATTTCGCTGGGCCGTGGTCTGGTGCGTGATGATGTGTCGGCCATCCTGTTTGATGAACCCCTGACCGTGATCGATCCGCATCTGAAATGGGTTCTGCGCCGCAAGCTCAAGGAAATTCACAATAAGCTGCGTCCGACGATGGTTTATGTCACCCATGATCAGATCGAAGCCCTGACCTTTGCCGACAAGGTTGTTGTCATGTATGGCGGCAAGGTTGTTCAGCTGGGCACGCCGCAGGAACTGTTTGAAAATCCGGCCCATACCTTTGTCGGATATTTCATCGGAAGCCCGGGCATGAACATCATGGATTGCAAGATCGACGATGGTGCGGCCTGGATTGATGGGCAACGCATTGCCCTTACCGACCGTCATCTTGATGCCGTTTCCAAACAAACCGGCAAGATCGAACTGGGCATCCGGCCAGAGTTCCTAAAACTTGAAACCGGCGATGGTGTCAGCAGTGACAACGGCGTTGAAGTAAACATCGTCAAGGTCGAAGACCTCGGCCAGTACAAGATCGCAACCACCCGGTTCGGGGCATCCGACATCAAGGTCAAGCTTGGCGAAGACGCCCAAATCACCGGTCAGTCTGGCGTGCTGCGTTTCGCGCCTGAATGGACCAAGCTTTACGCCGACAGTCAGTTGGTCGCGTGAGGGGAATGGGGAAATGAACAAAATTACCAACAATAAGGCCTGGTTCCTCGTTCTGCCGGTCTTCTTTATCGTCGCCATCAGCGCGATTATTCCGCTGATGACCGTTGTGAACTATTCGGTTCAGGATATTTTTGATCCGCAAACGCGGTTCTTTGTCGGCACCGAATGGTTTGAACAGGTTCTGGGTGATCGCCGCCTGCATGACGCGCTGGTGCGTCAGATCGTCTACACCATGAGCGTGCTGCTTATCGAAGTTCCGTTGGGGATCGCGGTTGCATTGACGTTGCCGCGCAAGGGCTGGGGTGTTTCGGCATCGATGGTTCTTCTGGCCTTGCCGCTTCTTATTCCATGGAACGTGGTTGGCACCATCTGGCAGATTTTCGGTCGTGCCGACATTGGTCTTGGCGGCTATGTCATCAACATGCTGGGCATTGACTATAACTATTCCCAAAATCCGATGGATGCATGGGTCACGGTTCTGGTGATGGATGTCTGGCACTGGACTAGCCTGATTGTTTTGCTGTGCTATGCCGGATTGCGGTCGATCCCGGACGCCTATTATCAGGCCGCCAAGATTGATGGCGCGTCGAACTGGGCGGTTTTCCGGTTCATCCAACTGCCGAAAATGCAGTCAGTTCTGGTGATCGGTGTGCTGCTGCGCTTTATGGACAGCTTCATGATCTATACCGAACCGTTCGTTCTGACGGGCGGCGGGCCGGGTACGGCCACCACATTCCTCAGCCAGTTCTTGGTGACGATTGCTGTGGGTCAGTTTGACCTGGGTCCGGCGGCGGCATTCTCGTTGATCTATTTCCTGATCATTCTGCTGGTTTGCTGGGTTTTCTATACCGTCGTGATGAACGCCGGAAAGCGGGAGGAACAATAAAATGCGGTTCCAGAAACGTCATATCGCACTCATTCTTTACATACTGTTCCTGTTGTTGCCGATCTATTGGCTGTTCAACATGTCGATCAAGACCAATTCGGAAATTCTCGGTGCAATGACCTTGTTCCCGGACAATCCGACACTGGCGAACTATGCAACGATCCTGACCGATCCGGCGTGGTATTCGGGCTATATCAACTCGATGATCTATGTTGCGATTAACGTGGTCATATCCTTGGCGGTCGCCCTGCCAGCAGCCTATGCTTTCTCGCGGTTTAACTTTGTCGGCGACAAGCATCTGTTCTTCTGGCTTTTGACCAACCGGATGGCACCGCCTGCTGTGTTCTTGCTTCCGTTTTTCCAGCTGTATTCAAGTGTCGGTCTGTTTGACACCCATATTGCGGTCGCCCTTGCGCACTGTTTGTTTAACGTGCCGCTTGCGGTGTGGATTTTGGAAGGTTTCATGTCAGGTATCCCTAAGGAAATCGACGAAACCGCCTATATTGATGGCTATTCGTTCCCGCGCTTCTTTGGAACGATCTTTATTCCGCTGATCCGTTCGGGCATCGGGGTGACGGCATTCTTCTGCTTCATGTTCAGCTGGGTGGAATTGCTGTTGGCCCGCACCCTGACATCGGTCGATGCAAAACCGATTGTCGCCACCATGACCCGTACTGTTTCGGCATCAGGGCTTGATTGGGGCGTTTTGGCCGCAGCCGGCGTTTTAACCATCGTGCCCGGGGCCTTGGTGATCTGGTTTGTTCGCAACTACATCGCCAAAGGTTTCGCGATGGGCCGCGTGTAATCGGAAAACAGGAGGAATAATAATATGTCTTGGATGGCCTGGACCCCGATTACGGCAGTGTTTTTCAGCTGCATTATCCTGATGCTGATCGGGATGGGAATTTGGCAGACAGTTTCACCAACCGTACCACGTCGCGGCTTCTTGCCGCTGACCACCACGCGCGGTGACCGCCTGTTTATCAGCCTTCTTGGCGCGGCCTATATCCATTTGGGCTGGCTGGCATTTACCGATGCCGCCCTGTGGATTGCGTCAATCATAGCACTTTTCTGGCTCTTCATTGTGATGCGCTGGGGATAAGAAACCAGACCGGCACGGTGTCCTACACCCGTGCCGGTCCCAATCCATTCATTACGGTGGGTACCCGTCTTCCCCCGCTGTTGATGACCGGTTCAACCGGACGAGAAAAAGGAAGACGATCAGGGAGAAACGACATGATCGTTAAGTTTAAGGGATCCTCTGCCGTAATCAAAGGCAGTGCAGTTGCCGTCGCCCTTGGCCTTGCAGTGCTGGCAAACCCAGCATCTGCAGACCAATATACCGACGCAGCGAAGAATTGGATCGACAGCGAATTTCAGCCGTCGAGCCTGAGTAAAGATGCCCAGATGGCCGAACTTGAATGGTTCATCAAAGCCGCAGAACCGTTCCGCGGCATGGACATCAACGTGGTATCGGAAACCATCACCACGCACGAATATGAGTCCAAGGTTCTGGCAAAGGCGTTCTCGGAAATCACCGGGATCAACATTACCCATGACCTGATTGGCGAAGGCGATGTCATCGAAAAACTGCAAACTCAGATGCAGTCAAACCGCAACATCTATGACGCCTATATCAATGACTCGGACCTCATCGGCACCCATTCGCGTTATGACGCGGTTGTGCCGCTGACTGACTTTATGGCCGGCGAAGGCGCTGATGTGACCTCTCCGACGCTCGATCTGGACGACTTTATTGGTCTGTCCTTTACCACGGGCCCGGATGGCAAGCTTTATCAGCTTCCTGACCAGCAGTTCGCGAACCTTTACTGGTTCCGGTATGACTGGTTCCAGCGCGATGACCTGCAAAAGCAGTTCAAAGACAAATATGGCTATGATCTTGGTGTTCCGGTCAACTGGTCGGCTTACGAAGACATCGCCGAATTCTTCACCAATGACGTGAAGGAAATCGACGGTCAGAAAGTCTATGGCCACATGGATTATGGTAAAAAAGACCCGTCACTGGGTTGGCGCTTTACCGATGCGTGGCTGTCGATGGCTGGTGCTGGCGACAAGGGCATCCCGAACGGCCTTCCGGTCGACGAATGGGGTATCCGTGTTGAAGGTTGTGCGCCTGCTGGCTCAAGTGTTACCCGTGGTGGTGCCGCAAACGGCCCGGCAGCGGTTTATGCTTTGACCAAATACATTGATTGGCTCAAAGCCTATGCGCCGCCAGAAGCCGCAGGCATGACCTTTGGTGAAGCTGGTCCGGTTCCGGCCCAGGGCCAGATCGCGCAGCAGATTTTCTGGTACACCGCCTTTACCGCCGACATGGCCAAAAAAGGTACGCCGGTTGTGAATGACGATGGCACGCCGAAATGGCGTATGGCACCGTCACCGCATGGCCCGTACTGGGAAGAAGGCATGAAGCTTGGTTATCAGGATGTGGGTTCCTGGACGTTGATGAAGTCCACCCCGCTTGAGCGCCGTAAAGCTGCATGGCTCTATGCACAGTTCACGACGTCGAAATCGGTATCGTTGAAAAAGACCCTTACGGGCCTGACACCGATCCGTCAGTCTGACCTGGATACTCAGGCCATGACCGACATCGCACCGAACTGGGGTGGTCTGGTTGAATTCTATCGTTCGCCGGCCCGTGTTCAGTGGTCACCGACGGGCACCAACGTTCCTGATTATCCGAAACTGGCTCAGCTCTGGTGGCAGAACGTTGCCGAAGCTGTCACCGGGGAACGGACCCCGCAGGAAGCAATGGATAACCTTGCAACTGCGATGGACCGTGTGATGGAACGTCTCGAACGTGCAGGCATCGGTGGCGAATGTGCACCGAAGCTTAACGAAGAGCGCGATGCACAATACTGGTTCGACCAGCCGGGTGCACCAAAACCGTTGCTCGACAACGAAAAACCGCAGGGTGAGACCGTTAAATATGACGATCTGATCGCGGAATGGAGTGCTGCCCAGTAATTCGGGCTTCACTACTGGGGGTGTCGGGGGTGATTTTTCATCCCCGACCGTCCCACCGGATTTTAAAGACGTTCTTTCGTTGATCCCGATTTCCAACCCGGTTTTGCATTTTTTTGATTTATTTCAATTATCTATCCTAAATCTGATCCTCCCTGCCATGAGCGGACTTTCCGGGACTGATACCGCCCCAAAGCACCATCAGTCCCGGAGCTTTTGCCCGCCACCCAGCAAGAATGTTAGACAGAATTTTATGAAAACCCTGATCACCCATTTTTCCAAATCACCTGCGACATGTTTTCTGGCCGCATCGCTGACATTGGCCACATTCGCCAGTCAGGCCCATGCGTCGTCTGTCCTTGATGACGGCATTTCGGCCTATCGCCATGGTGAATTTGAAAAATCAGCACAGGTTTTTACCCCCCTTGCCGATCAGGGCAATGCCACCGCGCAGTACCTTTTGTCGTGTCAAATGATCAATGGTGTCGGCGTTAAGGCCAATGAAGACGCCGGATGGACCATGATGAAGGCGTCCGCGGGTAATAAGAACCCGGATGCCAGCATTGTCATGGCCCGAAAACTTGAGGCGACTGGCGCCCCTGCCGATCTGATCCGCACCCTGTATCAACAGGCCGCCGATCAGGGCCAGACACAAGCCATGCTGTGGCTGGCCCTTGATGCGCTGGATCAGGGTAAAACCGACCCGGCAAAAGAATATCTGACCACCGCATGGGAGGCTGGTGATCCGCGCGCGGCCACCCTTCTTGCCAACCGCTTTGCCGCCAGCGATACCGCACGCTATCAATATCTGCGCGAAGCGGCCGAACGCGGTGAAATGCGCGCCGCAGCCTATCTTGCTGAAGAAGCCAAGTCCCTTGGCGATCCGGCCGAAGCCGTTGGCTGGTGCGCAATTGCCACCGGCCTTCCCGGCCACACCGAAGATGTCGACTGGAAAACCATTGGCGATGCGGTCGAAAAGAATTGTGGCAAGTTTGACAAGGATCTTGAACCGACGGAGCGTGCTGCCAACCGCGAACGGGTTGATCAGTTTCTGGCCCGGTTCTTTGACGGCTATAAGCCCTGGACGCCGTGGCGCGCCTGTTCGGTCAACTAACCAAATCAAAAAGGCCCCGATCAACCAAGATCGGGGCCTTTCATTTACCAGAAACGCGACTAGGTCTAAACCCTAGCTTGATACGTCGGTTTTGACCGCCTCGATAAGAAGCGTACTGCCTTCGATGCCGCAGACACGGACTTTCTGTCCTTTGGCAAGGTCTTCGTCTGATTTCAGGACCCAGCTTGAACCATAAACGCTTTGGCGCACACGGCCATTGGTGGTTTTTTCGGTCAGGACCGTTGTTTTGCCGACCAGCGAAGAACTGGCACTGCTGACATCTTGCTCGTTCGCCCCGGAAACCCCGGGCCGAAAAAACCGCCGTCCGATCACGAACGACAGCACACTAAACACGCCAAACGCGATCAGTTGTATTTCCACCGAAATGTCGGGAACCAACAAAACGACAAATCCCACGGCCGCCGCCGCGACGGACAGCCACAAGAAAATGATGCCCGGCAACACCATTTCAAGCACGAGCATCAGGCAGGCCAAAATCCACCAGTGCCAAAACTCGATACTAAGATCAGCAAACAAATCCATTACAGCGATCCCAATGTCACGTTAGCTTTTATCCGTCTGCGAAATCGTTTTGATCAATTCGGCAACACCGCCAATCGAACCAACGACACCTGACGCATCGAGCGGCATAAACACCAGTTTACTATTGGGGCTTGATGCAATTTGGCCCAGTGACTCAACATATTTCTGAGCAACAAAGTAATTGATCGCCTGAACATCGCCCTCGCGGATGGCTTTGGACACCGTTTCGGTTGCTTTGGCTTCTGCCTCGGCCGTACGTTCACGGGCCCGTGCATCCAGCTCGGCAGCGGCCATGCGGCCTTCGGCGGCCAGAATGGCAGCTGATTTTTCGCCTTCCGCACGTTTGATGTTGGCTTCACGTTCACCGTCCGCTTCAAGGATAAGCGCGCGTTTCTCACGTTCTGCCTTCATCTGACGGTTCATCGCATCGGTCAGATCTTCTGGCGGATTGACGTCCTTGATCTCAACCCGGGTGATTTTAACACCCCAATCGCTTGTCGCTTCGTCAAGAACCGCCAAAAGCAACAGGCTGATCTTTTCGCGGTTTGACAGCATCTCGTCGAGTTCCATCGACCCAAGAACACTACGCAAGTTGGTCATTGCCAAATTCTGAACCGCATAATCAAGCCGTTCGACTTTATAGGCCGCATCCTTGGTAGTGGTCACCCGGATGAAGACGACACCATCAACCGCAACGGACGCATTATCCTTGGAAATGACTTCCTGACTGGGAATGTCGAGCACCCGTTCCATCAGGCTCATACGCTGCCCGAGCCGATCAATAATCGGGATCAGGACGTGCATCCCGGGGTCCAGTGTGCGCAAATAGCGCCCCAGTCTTTCGACGGTAACTTCGTAGCCCTGCGGCACGATTTTGACACTCATGAAAGTCAGAACGACTGCCAGCACAACAAAGGCGAGCGAGAATATTGCAAACGTCGATTGCATCTTTAGCCCTTAGAATGTCGAATCTGATAACGAAGATTCGGTGTTTAGATGGCCAGATCGGCGTAAAACATCGCCAAACGAGAACCACCAGAAATGAACAAGACCAATCATACCTGCAACCTGCATTTGATGTGCAATAATATTGTTCGAACTTTGATTTTCTAGAACATCACCCAAATGCCGTCCGGGGGAAGGGTTAGCCCCCCTTGCCCTCGACAAAGCCAGACAGCATTTTATGAAGTGCGTTCAAATCCTCTGGCGAATTAACATTGGTAAAGGGTTCAATCGCCCCGTCGGAAACAGGAAACGTCACCTTTGCAGCATCCATTATCCGCAAGGCCGCCCCAACGCGACGGTTATCGTCGGCAAGCTGCGTTGCAATGACCGGCGCACTGCCGCGATGCCAGATGCTTGAAAGATAATGATCCCGATCCGCATGACTGGCAAAGGCGGCTTTGACGCCTGCATTTCGGGCACCGCTCAACAACTGTGCGACCATGTCATCGGGTACAATCGGGCAATCAACCGGAAAACTCACAAGCCAGTCAATATCGCCCGGCAATACATCCAGCCCGCCAAGAACGCCGCCCAATGGCCCCTGCCCGGCTTTGGGAAGGTCGCGCACCACGGGCACGTCATATTTGGCAAACAACGCAGCGTCTTCGTTTGATGAAATCATCACATGATCGCATTTGGCACGCGCAGTTTCGATCACGCGCGCCAGCAATGTCATCCCCCCCACTTCGCGAAACGGTTTGTTGCCGCCCATGCGCCGTCCCTCGCCGCCCGCAAGGATCAGGGCGGCGGTCTTTGGTATCGCACGGGTATCAGATGATCTCGTCATGTCGCCCAGAATGCTCAGAGTAATGACAAAGTGGCATAGCGCCATTGCCAATCGGACAATTGCCCACCGGTGATTTGTCGCCTATAAATCCTGTTAGCACAATGGTGACCTTGCACGCGGAAGGCACCCAGAAAACCGGACGACCGGTTTTCGATATCAGAGCAACGGGGACGGCCCCTTTTTTAAAGGAGGCCGCCGATGGCCTGGATTGCATTGATCATTGCCGGTGTTTTGGAAGTTTGCTGGGCATCTGGCCTGAAATATTCCGAAGGTTTCACCAAACCCGTCCCGACCATTTTTACCCTTGTCACCATGGCCGGGAGTTTCTGGCTGCTCGCACTTGCGATGCGGACCATTCCGCTGGGCACGGCTTATGCCATCTGGACCGGCATCGGGGCGGTTGGGGCGGTGATTTTCGGCATCGTCATGCTGGGCGAAGCAGCAAATATTGGCCGTTTGATCGCAATTTGCATGATCCTTGGCGGGATTGTGATGCTGAAACTGTTTAGCCCGAGCTGACATTCCCAAACGCAGCGCAGAATGCAAAACGGGGCAGCCAATGACTGCCCCGTTTGTCGTGCTATATCTGAACGAACCTTAGACGCCCGCTGGAATGCCCTTGCGTTCCACCTTGCGCGGTGAGGTCAGCTCTTTCCACTTTGAAAGCGCCTTATTGACCGCCGGATAGGCATCGCGGCGCACAAACTCGCCATCCCCGCATTTGGCAACAACAACACCTTCCTCGGCGGCGATGCGGCCACGACTGATGGTGTAGCGCGGAAGACCGGTGACTTCGATGCCTTCAAACACATTGTAATCAATTGCCGATTGCTGGTGTTTCGCCGTAATGGTTTTTGACACCTTCGGATCCCAAACCACAAGGTCAGCATCCGCCCCGACAAGGATCGCCCCCTTACGCGGATAGACATTCAAAATCTTGGCAATGTTGGTCGATGTGACGGCCACGAATTCATTCATGGTCAAACGACCGGTATTCACACCGCGCGACCAAAGAAGCGGCATGCGGTCTTCAAGACCGCCCGTCCCGTTCGGGATTTTGGTGAAATCACCGACACCCATGCGTTTCTGTTCGGTGGTGAATGCACAGTGGTCGGTTGCCACCACCTGAAGGCTGCCCGATGCCAGACCGTTCCAAAGACCGTCCTGATGTTCCTTGCTGCGGAATGGCGGGGACATAACCCGGCGTGCGGCGTGATCCCAATCAGTGTTCTTATATTCGCTGTCATCCAAAACAAGATGCTGGATCAGCGGTTCGCCAAACACACGTTTGCCATTCTGACGCGCACGGCGGATGGCTTCGTGGGCCGGTTCGCACGACACATGCACGATATAAAGCGGCACATTGGCCATATCTGCAATCATGATTGCACGGTTACATGCCTCACCCTCAACATCCACGGGGCGGGAATAGGCGTGCGCCTCAGGCCCGTTATTGCCTTCAGCCAGCAGCTTTTGCTGCAAGGTCGCGACCACGTCGCCGTTTTCGGCATGGACCAGCGGCATTGCCCCCAGTTCGGAACAGCGCGAGAAGGATGCAAACATTTCATCATCATCGACCATAAGCGCGCCCTTATAGGCCATGAAGTGCTTGAATGTGTTGATGCCCTTTTCCTCTACGACGATTTTCATTTCGTCAAAGACCTGCTCGCTCCACCAGGTCACCGCCATATGGAAGGAATAATCACAGACCGCCTTGGACGATTTATTGTCCCACGCCTGAAGCGCTTCAAGCAGCGACTGGTTCGGGGCTGGCAAACAGAAATCGACCACCATGGTCGTGCCACCGGCAACAGCCGCCTTGGTACCACTTTCAAAATCGTCTTCGGAATAGGTGCCCATAAAAGGCATTTCCATGTGGGTGTGCGGATCAATCCCGCCGGGCATGACATAGCAACCGTCGGCGTCAATCACCTTGTCCCCGGTCAGATTGTCCCCGATCGCGGCGATCTTGCCGTCTTCGACCAGAATGTCAGATTTATATGTCAGATCGGCGGTAACAATGGTTCCGCCACGAATAACCATGGACATGGGTGGCTCCTTGTCTGTCTCTTGCGGAAAGGTGCGGGCAGCCCGGCATTCCGCCTGTTTCCCCAACTGTGTCGGGGCATCACGATAAGCATTTTCGGGAGGTAAACCCGTCCGGCGAACAGATGTCCGCCGGACGGTTTAAAGTCGCGGTTCAAGAACCGATTACATTGCCGATTTATCGGTTACGGCATGGGTCCAGGCACCTTCCGGTTTTTTGGTAATCACCGGATCAGAACCACCCGACAGCAGGCTATCGACGGTCCGCTGATAGGCCGCTTCGTCCAATGCACCGCTATCACCAAGCAGTTTGGCAACTTCGGTCATCATGCGGACCTGATGTTTTTCGGTCTGGGCACCGGTCATATCGTTATCAAGAACGATCATGGCCGCGTCTTGCGGGTTTTCTTTCGCCCACATCCAGCCTTTCATGCTGGCATCGACGAAGCGCGCCATTTTATCGACAAATGCCGGATCCTTGAGGTTGTCCTCAAGCACATAAAGACCGTCTTCAAGGGTCGCAACACCCTGATCTTCGTATTTGAAGACCTTCAGGTCATCGGCCGAAATACCGGCATCAATCACCTGCCAGTATTCGTTATAGGTCATGGTCGAAATGCAATCGGCCTGTTTTTGGATCAGCGGATCAACGTTAAAGCCCTGTTTAAGGACGGTAACACCCTTGTCGCTGCCATCGGTCGGAATGCCAAGTTTCGACATCCAGCTTAGGAACGGATATTCATTACCAAAGAACCAGACGCCAAGGGTCCGGCCCGGGAAATCGTCCGGGCTTTCAACGCCGGTTTCTTTCAGGCAAGTCAGCATCATGCCAGATTTGGCAAATGGCTGTGCGATATTGACCAGCGGAACGCCTTTTTCACGTGACGCCAATGCCGATGGCATCCAGTCAACAATCACATCCGCACCGCCGCCAGCAATTACCTGCGGCGGGGCCACATCCGGGCCGCCCGGATTGATGGTAACGTTCAGATCGGCGTCTTCGTAGAAGCCTTTATCAAGTGCCACGTAATAGCCGGCAAACTGAGCCTGCGTAACCCATTTAAGCTGCAGGGTTACGTCATCTGCTGCCATCGCCGAAAGCGATGTCAAACCGAAACTCAACCCTAGTGCAGTCGCCAATAATTTCTTCATTCGTCGATGTCTCCTCAAGGTTATCGTCAAGTCCTCCCGGTGGGTCGTCTTTGATTGTGCCTTTAATGGCGACGTACCCTAAAAGACGGATGCCATGACGTTGCTTTTCTCTCAACATACGCAACGGCCCCGTAGAAGGCGGTCCCCGCAAGGGCCGCCAGTGCGATTTCCGCCCAGACCATGTCGATATTCATGCGGCCCACCTCGGTCGAGATGCGAAAGCCCATACCAACAATCGGGGTGCCGAAAAATTCGGCGACGATTGCACCAATCAGCGCAAGCGTGGAATTGATTTTAAGTGCGTTGAAAACAAACGGCATGGCCGCCGGCAACCGCAAACGGAAAAGCGTCGACCAATAGCCCGACGCATAGGTCGCCATCAGGTCCTTTTCCAGCTTACCCGCCGCATTCAACCCGGTCACCGTATTCACCAGCATCGGGAAGAACGTCATGATCACAATGACCGCGGCCTTTGATTGCCAGTCAAAGCCAAACCACATCACCATGATCGGCGCGACCCCAATGATTGGTAAGGCCGAAACCATATTGCCCAGCGGCAAAAGCCCGCGTTTAAGAAACGGCACACGGTCCACCGCAATCGCGACCAGAAACGCAGATCCGCAGCCCATGACATAGCCACTGAGTGCTGCCTTGACAAAGGTCTGGTAGAAATCGGCCATCATGGTGTCGGTCGAAGAAACGAAACGTACCCCGATCATGCTGGGCGGCGGCAGCAAGACCTGCGGCACACCAAAGCCCGATACAACAACTTCCCAGACAAACAGCAACCAGACGCCAAACGCGATGGGCACAATAATATTGGCCGATTGCTGTTTGACGGTTTCAAGGCTGTGGTAATTGGCGATCACATCAATCGCACGCCAGACAAACGCCCAAAGCGAAATGATGAACAGCCAGAACCCGGTGCTCGCATAACCCGCCACACCGTAATCATACAGCGCATCAACCGCCTGCCAGGCGCCAAACACCGCCACCGCCAGAATAATGAACGCGTGGAAAATGGTACGCACACCAATCCAGGTAAACGCCGCCCCCGCAATCACGCACAGCGCCATCGCACTGGCAAGGCCGGGAATGTCGCCGACAAAGGCAACCTGTTTGCCGGTATCACCATCAATGCCCGCCAGTGGGAAAATCAGGGCCAACAGGGCAGCAATAGCACCCACAAGGCAGAATTTATCAAGCTTTACCTGTGTCATGCGTTTACCCCCATCCGGACGAGAACACGCCGTTCACACCAGCCAACAATCACCACCATCATCGCGGCCAAAAAGGCGGCGGTGAACAGTGCCGACCAGATTTGAATGGTTTGGCCATAATACGATCCGGCAAGCAGTCGTGCGCCAAGACCTGCCTGAGCACCGGTTGGCAATTCGCCAATAATCGCGCCAACCAGACTGATCGCAATCGCAACCTTTAAGCTGGCAAACAGGTACGGCATGGCGGATGGCAACCGCAGTTGCCAGAATGTCTGCCATTTTGAGGCATTATAGGTCCGCATCAGGTCAAGCTGGATCACCTGTGGGGATCGAAGGCCTTTAACCATGCTGATCGTGACCGGGAAGAAACAAAGATATGTCGAAATAATCGCCTTGGGCACCAGCCCCTTGATCCCGATCGCGCCCAGAACAACGATAACCATCGGCGCAATGGCAAGGATCGGAATGGTTTGCGACGAAATCACCCACGGCATCAGGCTTTTTTCCAGCGTCATGACATGGACAATCCCCACCGCCAAAACAATGCCCAGCAAGGTTCCGATGCTAAACCCCAGAAGTGTCGACGAAAGCGTGACCCAGCTATGATAGACCAAGGACCGCTTTGACGTGATCTTGATCGCAAAGATGGATTTATACATCTCCTCGACGACTTGATGGGGGGCGGGCAGGATTGGACGTTCCTGTGCCAGCGTATCTTCAATCAGCTGACTGGTCGTCCATGTTTGATCCGCCCGGTCATATCGGTCGATCTGGGTCGGCGCATTCATGAAAACCGCACCGACATACCAAAGAACCAACAGGGCCAGCAGAACAACACAGACCGGTCCGCTGTGCCCCGACATCATCCGGGTCCAAAGCGACGGTCCTCCAACTGATCCCGACAGGGTTGCGGTGTTACTCGTCATGGCCATGCCCCGCGCGCAGTCCTTCGCGTACCCGATGGGCAATCTCAAGGAATTCCGGCGTTTCGCGAATATCGAGTGTTCGGTCCTTGGGGAATTTGGTTTCGATCACATCAATGATCCGCCCCGGACGCGGTGACATCACGACAATCTTGCTCGAAAGGTACACCGCCTCGGGGATGGAGTGGGTGACAAAGGCCACCGTCTTGTTGGTCCGCGCCCACAGCTTCAAAAGCTGTTCGTTCAAATGATCGCGGACAATTTCATCCAGCGCGCCGAACGGCTCATCCATCAAAAGCAAATCGGCATCAAATGAAAGCGCACGCGCAATGGACGCGCGTTGCTGCATGCCACCTGAAAGCTGCCATGGGAATTTCTTTTCAAACCCGTTGAGTTCCACAAGCTTGAGCGCTTCATGGGCGCGCTTGATGCGTTCTTCCTTGGACAGGTCCATGATCTCAAGCGGCAAGGTCACATTGCGTTCAATGGAGCGCCACGGCAACAATGCCGGCGCCTGAAACACATAGCCATATGCGCGCGCTTCGCGGGCCGCCTCGGGCGAGACGCCATTGATCGAAATTTCGCCGCCCGTGGCTTTTTCCAGATCCGCAATCACGCGCAAAAGCGTTGTTTTGCCACAGCCCGACGGACCAATGAACGACACGAAATCGCCTTCTTCAATCGTAAGATCAACCTCTGACAGCGCGTAAACCGGGCCATCAGCCGTTTGAAAAGTCAGCGATAAATCTTTGATATCAACAACGGCTTTTTTCGATGCGGGCATCGCGGCAACGTTATCGACAACTTGTTTTAGCGTCATGGGGTGTCCCCTGATCGTATGTCTCTCTCGGAACCAAAAGAGTTTCTTTTGGCACACTCGATGGAAGCCTCCTTCAGGGACGTTGCCCTGAACTTTGCCGGAATTTCGGGGTCATTGCCCCATATGTCGGTCAAAGCAAAACGGCGAGAGGGTTTCCCCGTTCGCCGGTATTCAATCTCAATTTCCGTCTGTCAGTCGGGTATAGGTCGATGGACGACGATCGCGGAAGAACTGCCAGTTATTGCGAATTTCACGCACCATCGACATGTCCATGTCATGGACCAGAAGTTCGTCATTCTCACGCGATGCCTGTGCTTCGATTTCGCCGCGCGGATTGACGAAATAGCTTTGGCCATAGAACTCGCCAATATCCCAGGGCTGTTCGCGGCCAACCCGGTTGATCGCCCCGATAAAGCAGCCATTGGCAACGGCAGATGCGGGCTGTTCGAGTTTCCAGATATATTCCGAAACCCCGGCAACGGTGGCCGATGGATTGACGATATATTCCGCCCCATTTAAGGCCAGCGCACGCCAGCCTTCGGGGAAGTGGCGGTCATAGCAAATGTAAACACCAAGCTTGCAATATTGGGTTTCAAACACCGGCCAGTTTGACGCACCGGGTTTAAAGAAGAATTTCTCCCAGAAACCGGCGACATGGGGGATATGGGTTTTGCGGTATTTACCAAGATAGGTGCCATCGGCGTCAATCACCGCAGCGGTATTGTAATAGACCCCGGTGATGTCTTCCTCATAGATCGGAACAACAATCACCATTTTGTATTTGGCCGCCAACTCACACATCAATTGCGTGGTTGGGCCATCGGGGATCTTTTCCGCCGCCGCATACCATTTCTTGTCCTGACTGGGACAGAAATAGGGCTGGGTGAAAACTTCCTGAAAACACAGGACCTGCACACCTTTTTTACCCGCCTCTTCGATGTAGGGCAGATGTGCCTCGATCATGGCCTTGCGGATTTCTTCGGGGGTCTGATCGGTTGAACCTTTCAGGCTCATTTGAATCAGGCCGCCTCTCAGCTTTGACATCCGAGATAACCTCCTTGATCTGATATTTTAATGTCCTTTTGCCGGCTTATGCCGATCTTCGGACTTATGTCCAACCGCGCCCCAAAGACCCCTTGTTTTTATGCGGGTCTATTTCCCAGTCGGGACGCGATCAGAAAAATCGCGAAACAGATGTTTCCTCATCATGCGCCGATCTGCTGTCGTTGTTGTAATCAGCAGACCGGGCTTTTGTCCCCTGCCCGATCCGGGCAAGGGACATAGCTCAACGACCGACTTAGTCGATTTCTTTAAGCACTTCGCGCAGCGTGCCAAACAGCTGATCAATGTGTGATTTTTCAATAATCAGCGGCGGCGACAACGCAATGATATCCCCGGTGGTTCGGATCAGGATGCCTTTTTCAAACGCCTTCAGGAACGCGTTAAAGGCACGTTTGGTCGGGAATCCTTCGATCCCTTCAAGCTCAATCGCACCGATCAGGCCAAGGTTACGGATATCCTTGACCAACGGAAGGTCGATCAGGCTATGGACCGCATCTTCCCAATACTGGCCAAGTTCCTTGCCCTTTTCATACAGACCGTCTTCTTCATAGGTCTCAAGCGTTGCCATGGCGGCTGCACAGGCAACCGGGTTGCCCGAATAGGTATAGCCATGGAACAGCTCGATCATGTTTTCCGGGCCGGTCATGAAGGCATCATGAATATCATCGGTGGCAAACACTGCCCCCATCGGGATGGTCCCGTTGGTAAGCCCCTTGGCCGTTGTCACCAGATCAGGCTGAACCCCGAAATAATCCACCGCAAACGGCGCGCCAAGGCGACCGAAACCAGTGATGACTTCATCAAAGATCAACAAGATGCCATGTTTGGTGCAAATTTCACGCAGGCGTTCAAGATACCCTTTTGGCGGGATCAAAACGCCGGTGGAGCCTGCAACTGGCTCGACAATCACGGCTGCAATGGTTGATGGATCATGCAGCGCGCAAATGCGTTCCAGATCATCGGCCAAAAAGGCCCCATGTTCTGGCATGCCGCGCGTCACGCCGTTTTCTTCTGGAAGGTATGTGTGGCGGATATGATCAACACCACCCAGCATCTGGCCAAATGTTTTGCGGTTGCCAGAAATACCACCCACCGAAATGCCGCCAAAGTTCACACCATGATAGCCGCGCTCACGCCCGATCAGGCGGGTGCGCTGGCCGTCGCCGCGTGCACGGTGATAGGCAAGGGCGATTTTAAGGGCGGTCTCAACCGATTCAGAACCAGAGTTGGTGTAGAACACATGATTAAGGTCCCCCGGCATGATCTGAGCCAAACGATTGGCAAGCTCAAACGCCTTGGGGTGACCCATCTGGAAAGCTGGCGCATAATCCAGCTCGTCCATCTGCGCCTTGACCGCTTCGACAATTTTCGGACGTTTGTGACCAGCGTTGCAGCACCAAAGACCCGCCGTCCCATCCAGGATCTGGCGGTTGTCATCGGTTGTGTAATACATGCCTTCGGCCGCGACCAGCATACGCGGGGTCTGCTTGAACTGGCGGTTGGCCGTAAACGGCATCCAGAATGCCGAAAGATCGTTCGGCCGGCTGATTTTCGTGGTGGCTGTCATAAAAGGTCTCCCGTACCTTTTCGCATTGCTTCCCTGATATCGGTCGGGGGACTTTCCCCAATCGCCGATACCTGACTTCTTCATCCAAACGTATGTTTTTCATCCGGCACAATGACCAACGCAGTGACCGAAATGTCGAACATTTTCAATTTGGGGTCGTCCGGCATGCGGACACGCAAAAATCGTTAGCATGAGACACGCCCATGCACTAGAGCTTTAACACCACCGGGGAATTGTTTCGAATTTTCGACCGTCAAATGCCATTTTAGGAACCCTGATTTTTGTTTACGGCGCCTTTTTTCTGTTTATCTTTCATCGGGAGTGTTCGATATTTCGGACAAAACCGACTCTGGAACCCTTTTTCGGGTCCCCAAAACATGACGCGCATAAAAAAGTTTCTTTTGCATATTTAAGGTAGAGGTTATTTTAACCTGACCAAACGGTCAAGATAAATGACGCAAATCAGAGAGCATGAATGACCCCACTTAAAACCGGCTCAAAAACAGACAGCAAGACAGCGGTAAAACCGGCGCAAAACGGGGCACACAAAGCCGCCATTCGCCAGGAAAATGAAGAGCAAATTCTTGCTGCCGCCGAGAAGGTTTTTGCTGATTACGGCTTTAAGGGGGCCACCACCGCACTGATTGCCGAAGTTGCCAACGTCCCCAAGGCAAATGTGCACTATTATTTCAGCACCAAAGAAGCGCTGTATCGCCGGATTATGGAAGACGTTTGCGATCACTGGCTTGAAGCGGCCATGACGTTTGACAACAGTGCCGATCCGGCCATCATCCTGCGCGGATACATCGAAGCCAAGATGGATTTGTCGCGCGCCCGTCCTTACGGTTCGCGGCTTTGGGCGCATGAAATCATTCGTGGGGCAAAGTTTTCGTCTGATTACATCTCGACCACGGTGAAAAACTGGCTTGATAGCCGCGTTGTCGTCATTCGCGGCTGGATTACCGAGGGCAAGATGGACCACATTGAGCCCTACTCACTGATGTATATGATCTTTGCCACCACCCAGCATTACGCCGATTTCGGGGCCCAGATCGAGATTTTCAACAATGATCAGCCACTGAGCGAAACCCAATTCGCCGAGGCCAAAGAAAATGTCGTGCGCATTATCCTCAAAGGCGTTGGACTGGACGGATAAGACATCAAAGATCGGCTTGAAAGCGCGTCCTGCCTCCACTTATGGATAGTTGCAAGCCCCACCCGCGGAACAAACCTATAGCAGCAGATGTTGATATAACTTCCGCCGAGGTCAGAAATGGTGTGCACGCCCCCGCGATCAGGTGCGGTTGGCTTTTTTGACGCTGCTTTATTTGTTGGTGCCTTATTTATTGGCGCCGGGAGTATTTTGTCGATCAGCAGTGCGATTGCCGACGAACCTGACGCACCCAATAATCAAACGACACATTCTGTTGCGATGCAGGGATGCGAAACCATGTCTGTTGGCGGTGCTGAAGGCTGGGAACCGATCACCTATATCGACGAGAATGGCCGGCAGTTGGGCCTTGCCATCGACATCCTTGATGAATATGCCGCGCGACATGGCATCCACCTTAACCTCATGCTTGATATTCCCTGGTCACGATCGATCCAAATGCTGGGTAAGGGTGAGATTGACGTCATCGCAGGTGCCTATTTCACCAAGGAACGCAACCGCATTTACACCTATAGTGCGCCATTCGCCTTTGACGATGTCATGGTTTTCCAGCATCGCCAGAACCGTTTTCCAATGAACAACATTTATGATTTGATCGGCTATCGCGGGGCACGCCCGCAAGGTGGCAGTTATGGCGATTACATCGATCATTACGCCCAAACCAGCCTTGATATGATCTATTCCCCGACAGGAAACAGAATTTTCGATGTTCTGATCAATGGCCGTGCCGATTATGTGATGCTGGGCCGCTATGACGGACTGACCAACCTGTATAAAAACCATCTTGAGGACGTAATTGAACCGGCAGAGCCCCCACTGGCCCGCAACGAAGTGTTGCTGATGTTTTCGCGCCAAAGTCCCTGCGCGCGGCATATTGCCGAAATTAATCTGCTGATCAAAAGGTTGAAAGAAGACGGCACACTTGAAAGATGGACAATCGGCCACCTTCGCGGCGTTATGAATGAGACGCCCTCAGACAGCTAACGCATCACACGTTCCTTCAGATGATATTATTTCGGCACTGCCCATTCATCATTTGGTCCCCCTTGTCCAAATTTCCAAATTTGCCGACGCCACTGAGAAATAGCTTTATAACGGGCGTTCAAATCCACTTTAAATTGCAATATATTGGCGACCCAAAGCGGGCATAAAATCAAAACAAAGGGGCGGGCACGATGAAAATCCTGATGGGACCGGTACTGTCATTTCGCGGTTATGACGCAGCAACAAACCGCTGGAAACTCAGTGCATTGATGGTGACCAAAAACGGGCCACCCGGCGATCTTTTCTTTATCGGCGATGTCCATGTGCCCCCTGCCAGCGCAACGCTTGTTTGGCAGCTTGGCGACCGGGCGGCGTACAGTTTTTCTTTTGACGCCCCACTTGCAGACACCCCGACCACACTGACGTATAGCCCGTCGGAAGACACCTATTTTGATGTTCATCTACCACCCCGCGGCCAAGCACCAAACATGGCCTATGCATCCTGTAACGGGTTTTCATCGCAAAAGGTGATGAAGGGGGTCGAGGTTAAAAACAAGATGTGGCTTGAGATGGCCGGACGTCATGATCAAGCCCCCTATCATCTGATGCTTTTGGGCGGGGATCAGGTCTATGCCGATTCCGTTTGGGAAGTTGTACCCAGTATCAAGACATGGAACGCCTTACCCAATGCCAAGGCCAACAAGGCGACCTTTACCAAGACAATGCACCGACAGCTCGAAAAATTCTATTTCGATCTTTACACCGAACGCTGGGCCCAGCCGGAAGTCGCGCAAATGATGGCGACCGTTCCGGCAATTTCGATGTGGGACGATCATGATATTTTCGATGGCTGGGGCTCCTATCCGCCCGAACGCCAGAATTGCGATGTGTTTCAGGGCATCGGCAAAATCGCCACCCATGCCTTTGGCGTGTTTCAGCAACATCTGTCCCCCGAAACCGAAAAACCTGCCTTCTATCTGGCCCCTGAACATGGATTTTCGGTTGGGCACATTGTCGGCAGTACAGCGATCCTGTCTGTTGATATGCGGTCCGAACGCACCCAAAGACAGGTCTTATCGCCCGATCACTGGGACAAGATATATGACTGGCTTTCCAGCCTTTCTGACATCGATCATCTGTTTGTCATGTCGAGCATCCCGGTCGTCTATCCCGACTTTAATGTGCTTGAAACCTTGCTGGGTGCCGTGCCCGGCCAACAGGAACTTGAAGATGATCTCCAAGACCATTGGAGCAGCCGAAGCCATAAGGGCGAACGCAGCCGTATGGTACATCGCCTGTTTAAGATTCAGGAAACCGGCATCCGGGTGACGATCCTGTCGGGCGATGTTCATGTCGCGGCCTTTGGCATGCTTGAAAACAACCGGACCGAATACATTGGTCAGACGCGGGTGATTAATCAGCTGATTTCATCGGCAATTGTCCATCCGGCACCGGGCAAGATGGTGCTGTTTGCCCTGACCCATTTGCTTGATAACGAAAAGGAAATCGATCCGTCGATCATATCGCGGATGGGCACATTCCCCGGCACCAACACCAAGTTTGTTGGCGCCCGCAATTTCCTCAGCCTTGAGCCCGACACAAACCGGGCCCGCCCGCGCTATTGGGCGCACTGGATTGCTGAAAACGAAGACGAACCCTTTACCAAGGTCATCCATCCGGTGGAAAACGAATTCCCCGTTTGATTGTCATGACTGGAATAGAAAACGGGCGGACCGGATAACCGGCCCGCCCGCAAGGACAGCTGCATGGTCAGCCGTCCCGTTATTGTCCGTCCGAAACTCAGTCGGATTTTGCCATCACCGTTTCATCGGCCTTGGCCAAAACCGCACTTAAAAGAACCTGCCCACCGGCATCGGACCAGTGTTTATGGACTTCTTCGATTTCGTTATGGGAAATGCCATCGACACACGGGATAAAGATCATCGCAGTCGGACACACCTGGGCCAGGTAGCACGCATCATGCCCGGCCCCTGAAACGATTTCACGCGCCGAGAAACCACCAAGTTCGGCCCCCTTGCGCACCGCATCGACACAGGACGCATCAAACGGGATCGGCGCGTAATAGAAAATATTGTCCAATTCACTTTCAAGCCCGATGTCTTTGGCGATTTTTTCCACACCTTCGCGCAGAGCCTTGTCCATGTCAGACAGCACCGCATCATCGGGGTGACGGAAATCGACCGTAAAGGAAACCTCGCCCGGAATGACGTTGCGCGAATTGGGATGGATTTGCATCATCCCCACCGTTGCACAGGCCAAAGGCGACCGGTCCAGACCGATCTTATTGACCAGATCAACAACCCGTGCAGCCCCCAGCAAAGCATCTTTGCGCGTTTTCATCGGGGTCGGTCCGGCGTGGGCCTCGACACCGGTAAATTTGATTTCGTACCAACGCTGGCCTTGGGCATCAGTGACAATCCCAATGTCCTTGCCTTCGTCTTCAAGGATCGGGCCCTGTTCGATATGGGCTTCGAAATAGGCCCCCATCGGATGGGCATCAATGGTCGGTTCATCCGGCCCTAAATAGCCGATACGTTTAAGTTCCTCGCCCATGGTTTTGCCATCGACATCGGCCCGGCCATGCCCGTATTCAAGATCAAATACCTTGGCAAAGACGCCTGACGACACCATCGCCGGGGCAAAGCGCGATCCTTCTTCGTTGGTCCATGACACCACTTCAATCGGGGCTTCGGTTTCGTATTTGGCTTCATTCAGGGTTCGGATGACTTCAAGTCCCGACAGCACACCATACACACCGTCATATTTCCCGCCCGTGGGCTGGCTATCAAGGTGGCTTCCGATGACCACCGGCGGCAGATCGGGATTTTTGCCTTCGCGACGGGCAAAGATATTGCCCATCTGATCAACACGGATCGAACAGCCTTCGGCTTCGCACCATTTGATGAACAAATCACGGCTTTCCCGGTCCAGATCGGTCAGCGCCAGACGGCACACGCCGTCCTTTGCTGTTTTGCCGATCTTGGCCATTTCCATCAGGCTGTCCCACAGGCGGTCCCCGTTAATTGCGAGGTTACGAACACTGGGTTGAACGGTCATAAGCTAGTCCTTCTTCCTTGGTGGCACTGATGGCTTATTCGGCCGCGGCCCGCATCGGGTTAAGCGGATGTTCGGGCCATGTCATCGGTGGCTTGTCGGTTTTGACTGGCTCCATGGTGATACAATCAGGGACCGGGCAAATGTGGTAACACAGGTTACAGCCAACACATTCCTCGTCGACCACCTCAAACACGCGCCCGCCTTCGGGCTTGTCGGTCATGGTAATCGCCTGATGGGATGTGTCTTCGCACGCGATATGGCACCGGCCACATTCGATACAGTTGTCGGTGTTGATCACCGCCTTGGTATCGTAGTTCATGTTAAGCTCGTTCCAGTCGGCAACCTGCGGGACGGCCGCACGGGTGAACTGTTCGACACTGGTATAGCCCTTGTCGTCCATCCACTGGCTCATGCCATCAATCAGATCGTCAACCACGCGGAAGCCATAGATCATCGCAGCGGTACAGACCTGAACCGCGTTGGACCCAAGCGCCATGAATTCGACCGCATCTTTCCATGTGGTGATGCCGCCAATGCCGGAAATCTCAAGGTTCTTGGTTTCCGGTGTCCGGGCAATTTCGGCAATCATATTCAGCGCAATCGGCTTAACCGCCGACCCGCAATAACCGCCATGCGTCCCTTTGCCATCGACAACCGGCTCGGGGATCATATTGTCGATATCAACCGAAATGATCGAGTTAACAGTGTTAATCAATGACACCGCATCCGCCCCGCCCTTATAGGCGGCCTCGGCCGACCACAGGATGTTGGTGATGTTTGGCGTCAGTTTGGTAAAGACCGGAATATCAACGCTGTCCTTAACCCAGCGGGTGACCTGTTCGACCATTTCGGGCACCTGCCCAATGGCAGAGCCCATGCCGCGTTCGCACATGCCGTGCGGGCAACCAAGGTTAAGCTCAATCCCGTGCACCCCGCTTTCGGCGATCTGCTGGGCAAGGTCCTTCCACACACGTTCCTCAATCGGGGCCATCATTGATCCGATGATGACGTGATCAGGGTATTCTTTGCGGCATTCACGGATTTCCTGAAGGTTCACCGCGAGCGGGCGGTCGGAAATCAGTTCAATATTGTTAATGCCCAAAAGACGGCGGTTTTGATCATGATGCGCGCCATAGCGCGACGATACGTTGATCACGGGCGGATCAATGCCCAAGGTTTTCCAGACAACTCCGCCCCAGCCTGCTTCAAAGGCACGCACGACGTTGTATTTCTTATCCGTCGGCGGTGCGGAGGCCAGCCAGAACGGGTTCAGTGAATCGATCCCGGCAATTTTACAGCTTAGATCAGCCATGTTCTCTCTCCCTGTGCTGGCGTTATGCGCTGGCGGTTTTCAAAAATGCATCGATGGCAATCGCGGCCTGTTTGCCGTCCTCGACCGATTGCACGGTCAGGTCTTCGCCACTTTTGATGCAATCCCCACCGGCAAAGACGCCGGGCGCGGTCGTTTGATAGGTGTCATCGACAATGATTTTACCACCGGTGATTTCCATCCCGGCAAGGTCATCGGGTTTGATTTTTTGTCCGATGGCTTTCAAAATCTGATCAGCGGGGACATCGAATGTTTCACCCGTACCCACCAGCTTGCCACTGGCATCAAGTTCGGTTTTTTCAAACGACATGCCCATCAGCTTGCCATTGGCCTTGATCGCGACGGGCTTTGCCCAATAGCGCACGACAACACCGTTGGTTTTCGCCAGATCCTGTTCAAACTCGGTCGCCGACATGTTTTCAGGCCCGCGACGATACACAAGGGTCACTTCCGATGCGCCAAGACGCTTGGCCTGAACCGCGGCATCAATTGCGGTATTGCCACCGCCAATGACGATCACGTTATTGCCGACCGGCATATCGGATTTCGGTTCGGTCTGACGCAATTGCTCGATGAATTTGATCGCGTCATCAACACCGGGGAATTCTTCGCCCTTAAGCCCAAGATTATTGGTTGCGCCAAGGCCGACACCGACAAACACGGCGTCATAGGAATCTTTGAGTGCCTGAAGGTTGATATCCCTACCAAGCGCCTTGCCGTATTCAATGCGAATGCCGCCAATACCGAGCAAGAATTCAACTTCGCGCTGGGCGAAATCATCGGTCATCTTATAGGCAGCCAAACCATATTCATTAAGGCCGCCCGGCTTTGCCTTGGCTTCAAACACCGTCACATCGTGGCCCAGCATGGCGGCCCGGTGCGCGCACGATAGTCCGGCGGGACCGGCACCGACAATGGCAATCTGTTTGCCGGTTTCAGGCGCCCGTTTGAACGGATGGGGCAGATCGCGCGCCATTAAATGATCAACGGCAAAGCGTTGCAGGCTTCCGATTTCAACGGCGGTATCTTCGGCGACATTGCGCACGCAGGCTTCTTCACACAGAACCTCGGTCGGGCATGCACGGGCACAGGTGCCGCCCATGATGTTGGCCGACAAAATGGTTTTGGCCGCACCGTCGGGATTGGCTGTGCTGATTTTGCGGATGAAGCTTGGAATATCGATTGATGTCGGGCATGCGGTGACACATGGCGCGTCATAGCAATACAGGCAGCGATTGCTTTCTGCCATGGCCTGTAGGGTGGAATACGCCGGATGCAGATCGGAAAAACCGTCATCGGTATGGCTGTCTGCAACACTGTGGTTCGCACCGGATTTCTGGGCTTGCTTGGCCTGCAAGATGGTCATGTGTTTTGTCTCCCTGCCTAAAAGGCGTCCTCTCCTGACGTCATCGAGAGACAAAACAAGAATGCAGATACGGATCGACCAACAGCCAAAATGATGACCCCAAAATCGGGATCAGGATGGATTTATGGCGTTACGCGGACGGGCGGGCCCGACCAACTATTGATCTTCACGTACGGACATTCTTGGCGTATCCGTCCGACATTCGCCGGACTGTTTCCCAGTATTTGATCTGCCGCGTCTTTATGTTTTCGGGTTTATCCCCGGTTGAGTACGCGTGCAGATGCCTCTCTCTGACCGATACAGCATGTCCAATCCTGATCATTTGGTCAAGATTAAAAATGCGAATTCTTGTTTGGCCCCGGAAACACCTGAAATCACGCCGAAAACCAGCGTTCTACACCGTTCGATCCCCACCATAGTCAGCCTACCTATACTTGGGTCATCCCGCTGATTTGGCGATATTTTTACTGGCTATCACGTGATCAATTACAGTAACGTCATATTGGTTATGCCCACTTCGGAACGCCTTTAATGACACACCAAGATGATGCAACGCCCACCCCGCCCGACCGGCAACCGTCGGTTCGTGCCGTTGCCATGCCTGCCGACACCAACCCGACAGGGGATATCTTTGGCGGGTGGCTGATGTCGCAAATGGACCTCGCAGCGGGAACAGCTGCGGCACGGCGTGCAGGTGGGCGCACTGCAACCGTGTTTGTCGACAGCATGTCATTCCTGCGCCCCGTCCATGTCGGGGATGAAGTGTCAATTTTTACCGACATCACCCATGTGGGCCGCACGTCACTTCGCATCAATGTCGAAGCCTGGCGTCAAACGCGGTTTGAAGAAACGTCCCAGAAGGTCACCGAAGGGATGTTTACTTTTGTCGCCCTTGACGAACATGGCCAGCCCCGCCCGCTTGATCCCAAGGCCGACGATCAGACCTGATCAATCGGCGGGCTTTGCAAATAAGCCACCAGCAATTCCCCCACCGCGACAAAGCTGTCGATATGGGCGCGTTCATGCCCGTGCGATGCATCAAGCCCAAAACAAATCAGGGACGCCCGTGTGTCGTACCCGGCTTCAAGGGCCGATGCGACGTCACTGCGATAAAATTTAAACACATCGCGGGAATGCTCGATGCCGTTTGTTTCACATAGACCCAGCAAATGACGGTTCAGTTTGCAGTCAAACGGCCCTGACATATCCTTCATCGCAATTGTCACACCAAACTCGCTGGTGTTCTGCCCTGGTGCAAAGGTGCCGTTATCAACTGCGACCAGTTCGGCAATATCGTCATGCAGGATATGGGGCGCGCCAAGGCCGACTTCCTCGGCAATGGTAAACAGGACATGGCACTCAACCGGCAAGGACGCCTGCCCGTTGACCACGGCACGCACAGCCGCAAGCACGGCGGCCACCCCGGCCTTGTCGTCAAGATGGCGCGACACGACAAAGCCGCTGTCGGTAAATTCGGCATTGGTATCAATTGCCACCATATCGCCGACATGAACGCCAAGGGCACGCACGTCATCACCATTGGCAATGCGGGCATCCAGACGCAGTTCAAGCTGTTCCCATGTTACCGGCTGGCTTTCAATTTCGGTGTTATAGGTATGCCCCGATGCCTTGATGGTCAGGATCGTGCCCCGGAACGTCTTGCCGCCATCGGCATAGACCGTCACCCGCGCACCTTCGGCAAAGCGCGACGACCAATGGCCGATCATGGTGACTTCCAGCCGACCATTATCCTTGATCTGTTTGACCATGGCGCCAAGGGTATCAAGATGCACCGCCACCGCCCGATCCGGGCTTTTGCGTGCGCCGGGCAAATCGGCCCGGATGGCACCACGTCGGGTCAGCTCAAACGCAATCCCCATGTCGCGCAATTCATCGCAGACAAATGCCACCGCCCCGTCGGTCATGCCCGTCGGACTATCAATCGTCAGAAGCTTCGCCAGAACAGCACTCAGATATTGGCGGTCGATATGGGGAGCTGTCATGATAATCGTCCTGAATGGCGTGTTGAGAGAGCGTAGAGAAGACTTAGTGTTTGGTGGCGATACCCGAAAGGGCGCGTAGTTCGGCACTGGGCGGTAAATCGCGCGGCAGATCAATATTGCCTACGCGCAAAAACCGGTTTTCAACCACCGCTTCCTGTTCTTCCATCAAACGTTGGGCCGCGCACATGTGCTGATAGGTCACCGCACGTGCGGTTTCCCCGTCCCCGTTGCGCAGGGCTTCGATCAGACGGAATTGATAATTACGGCCCGTTTCGCGCAATTCGGTATTGGGCTGATCATAGATCTTTTTGCACACGGTCAAATTCATCAAAAGATCAATCATGAAGCGGCAGAAAAACGATAACAGCGGATTGGGGCAGAGTTCCACCAGCACCAGATGAAATTCAAGTTCCTTATGGCGTTGGCGCCGGGCTTCTTCGATTGATTGCGGGTGGCTTGCATACCAGGTCATCACTTCTTCAAGACGCTGAAAATCATCCTCGGACAAGTGCCCGATGCAGGCCGCGGCCATTTCCGGTTCCAGCAGAATGCGCAATTCATAGATATCGCGGATCGAAAGGTTCTTGAAAAAGAAGTAATTCGACAAAAGCTCAACCGCACGCCCCTCGGACACGCTGTCGATAAACGCCCCGCCCCCCGGACCGGTACGGGTGGTGATGATCCCCTGCGTTTCCATGGATTTCAGCGCTTCGCGCACCGTGCCTTTTGACGCACCAAGAAGGGCGATCAAATCGGCTTCCTGTGGCAATCGTGAACCGGGGCGCAGGCCCTTTTGCGCGATGTAATCTTTCAGCGCATCGGCAATGATATCGGGCCGTTTACGGTCGCGTTTTCGCGGTCGCGTCGTAAGCTCCATATCTTTTAACGGACCCTTGATCGGGTTTTTGGTCATCCTGTTTTCCCTGTCGCGCCCTGAAGGTAATTTATCGGGCACATATTAGTTTATTTTAGGCAGATGTCACCGGATTGAGCGGATGGAAACATGCCGCATCATGATTTTCGAGGCCATATTGCGCATCGGGCACCTTGGCAACGCAGTCATCCTGCGAACGCGGACAGCGCGGCGCAAAGGCACATCCCGGGGGTGGCGATAATGGGTCGGGCAGTTCGGCACTGGCATCCTCAACCGTCAACCCGCGTTTGCCCGGCACCGGCGCGCTATCAAGCAGCAAACGGGTATAGGGGTGCCGGGGTTTGTCAAACAGCGCACGGCCTTTTGCCTGTTCGACAACGCGCCCGAAATACATCACGGCCACCCGGTCACTGACCGCTTCGACCACGGATAAATCATGGCTGATGAAAACATATGTCAGGCCAAATTTCTTTTTAAGATCGGCCAAAAGGTTCAGCACCTGTGCTTGAACCGAAACATCGAGTGCCGACACCGGTTCATCCAGAACAATGATTTCCGGTTCTGCGGCCAACGCCCGCGCAATCCCAACCCGCTGCGCCTGCCCGCCAGAAAACTCATGCGGGTAACGATCCAGAAATTCCGGGCGCAGATTGACCGCATCCATCAATTCCGCCAGTCGTTTGTTCAGATCCTCCCCCGAAAGCCCACGCAAGTACCGCAACGGTGCGGCCAGCGTTTCGCGGATCAATTTACGCGGATTAAGCGAACTGATCGGGTCCTGAAATACATATTGAATGCGCCGTGACAACGCATGGCGATCGCGTGCAATCAAATCGTTCATATCCGATCCGGTCAGGGTGATGTTACCCTCTGTCGGGCGATCCAGCCCAACCAGCATCCGGGCCAATGTCGATTTGCCACATCCAGATTCCCCGACAATGCCAAGGGTTTCACCCTTACGCACAGCGACATCAATGCCACGCACGGCATAGACGGTTGGCTTTTGCCCGCCAAACAGAGTCCGGCCACCGCCAAATGTCCGCACCAGATCGCGGGTTTGCAAAACGACATCAGAAACATGAGACGCATCAGACATCTGCACCCTCCATCGGTTTGATACAGCGCACACCATGGCCTTCGCCAAGATCATCAAAGGCAATTGAGCCAACCCGACATGCGTCCTCGACCCGGTCACAACGATCAGCAAAGGCACATCCGGCAGGCAGATTATTAACCGCTGGCGGCAATCCCGGAATGGCAGACGTCCGACGGTCGGGTTCGCCCAAACGCGGCACACAATCAATCAAACGCTTGGTATAGGGATGGGCCGGATAGTTAAGCACCTGTTCGGTCGTACCCATTTCAACAATCCGTCCGGCATACATCACCGCCACCCGGTCACAGATTTCCGATACCACGCCAAAATCATGGGTAATGAACAAAACCGACGTGCCGTGATCATTGCGCAGATTGTTCATCAATTTCAAAATCTGCGCCTGTACCGTCACATCAAGGGCCGTGGTCGGTTCATCGGCAATGATCAGGCGCGGTTCATTGGCCAGCGCCATGGCAATACCAACGCGCTGGCGCATCCCGCCCGACAGTTGATGGGGATAGTTATCAGCCCGACTTTGCGGATTGGGAATACGCACCATGCCAAGCAACTCAACCGCCTTGGCCCACGCATCCTTATAACTAACAGCATTATGCGCCCGAATGGCTTCGACCAATTGATCACCGATAGAAAACAACGGATGCAGGGTCGATAACGGGTCCTGAAAAACATAGGCCGCTTTACCGCCGCGAATGTCGCGCACGTCATCTTCCGACATGCCATAGACATCCTTGCCATCAAACATCACCCGTCCGCCAACAATCGTACCGGGCGGTGAGGCAACCAACCCCAAAAGCGATAATGCTGTCACGGATTTGCCTGAACCAGACTCCCCGACCAAACCAACGCATTCATTTTTCCCAACATGGAAACTAACTCCGCCGACCGCCTTATAGCTGTCATCACCCAGAACAAATTCGGTGCGTAACTCATCGACCGCCAGAACCGTGTCATCGGGATAAGTTGTGCCTGCCCCCTCGTCCGTCCGGTCAATGCGGGTCAGCGGTGCCGGACGGGCCAGTGCCCCGGACTTCAAACGCGGGTCGAGCACATCGCGAATGCCATCGCCCAACAAATTGATGCTCATCACCAGAACAAAGATCATCGCACCGGGAATGGCCGACAGATGCATCGCGGTCGTGATCAGTTTCCGCCCTTCGCCCAGCATCGATCCAAGGTCGGCCTGCGGGGGCTGTGCGCCCAAGCCCAAGAAGCTCAAGCCCGCCGTTTCAAGGATCATCCAGCCGACCGTGGTCGAGATCGTAATCACAATCACCGGCATCACATTGGGCAGGATTTCGGTCAGGATGATGCGAACATGACCCTTGCCCGAAAGTTTGGCCGCATCGACAAATTCGCGGTGCGCAATCCCGACGGTCACACCGCGGATATTACGGGCAAAGAACGGAATATTGACCACCGCAATCGCATAAAGCGCATTCATCAACCCCGGACCAAGGGCGGCAACAATCGCCAAGGCCAGCAGGATGTAAGGAAAGGCCATCAGCATATCAATGCCGCGCATCATGATGTTATCAGTACGCCCGCCAAAATAGCCCGAAATAATCCCGATGGCAGAACCAAACAAGGCCGCAACAAGGGATGCAGATATCCCGACCGCCAAACTGACCCGCGTGCCCCAAATTAACCGGGACAGCAAATCACGACCCAGATGGTCGGTGCCCAGAAAGTGCCCGTCAGCAAGGGGCCGCAACAAACGCTGAGCCGGATCCGTGGCATCCGGATCGGGCAGCGGCAGGATCGGTGTTATAATAACAATTAAAACCACCAACGCCAAAATCACAGCCCCCATCAGGGCAAGCTGGTTGCGCGCCAAAAGCTTGAACGCCGAGGGGCGTGCGGATCGCTTTTTTGCATTGGTATGAGGATTTGAATTTGGGCCTGTCACGGCGGTACTGGTCATGCCTTCACCCTTGGATCAAGCAGATGCTGGATGACATCGGCAAACAGGTTAAACAGGACGTAACTGCCCGCGACCAGAACCACCCCGCCCTGTACCAGCAGGATATCGCGCGTTGAAATCGCATTGACCAGCATGCGGCCAATACCGGGCCACTGGAACACGGTTTCAATATAGACCGCCCCGCCCAGAACAAAGCCCGCCTGCACCCCGATCACCGGAATGACATTGACCAGGGCCGCCTTGAACGCGTGGCGATAAATCACCCGGTTTTCATCAAGCCCCTTGGCCCGCGCCGTGCGGATGAAATCCTGACGCAGCACTTCAAGCATGTTGGATCGTGTCAGCCGGGCAATAATCCCGGTCGCCACCACAGCCAAGGTGACCGATGGCAAAATCAGATGACGGATCAAATCGGGTAAATCACCACCGCCGTAAATCGCGTACATGCCACTGACCGGCAGCCACCGCAATTCGACGGCAAAAAACATCATCAACAATAGACCAAGCCAGAAACTTGGAATGGAAATCCCGATCAAAACCGCAAAGGTCAGTGTTTTGTCGGCCCAGCCATATTGACGCACGGCCGAGACAACCCCGGTCAACAGACCAAAGATCGTACATAGAACAAGGGCGGTTCCTGCTAAAATCAGCGTCGCGCCGAACCGTTCAAGAATTTCATCGAGAACCGGACGATTGAGGCTGTAAGACCGCCCGAAATCGCCCTGAACCATATTGGTCAGCCAGATCCAGTATTGCTCGACCATGGATTTGTCCAAACCAAGATCGGCGCGCAATTTTGCGACGTTCTCTGGCGTGGCATAGGATCCAAGGATCGCAAGTGCCGGATCACCGGGGATCAGCGACATAATCAGAAAAACGATCACAGTCAGACCCAGTAAAACCGGGATCATCAGGATCAATCGACGCAGGATATAGACGTGCATGGCGCGGCTCGTCTGTTGATGTGCGGGAAATGCGGAAAATAAAAACGCCGGGGCAAGAACAGCCCGCCCCGGCATCAAAGATCAGATCAGTTCTTCACGACATCATCAAGCAACAGGAAGAAGGATGGCTGCAATTTGAAACCATCAACCATGGTGCTTGAAACGGCGTTTTGCTTCCAGTTCGCGATAAAGGCCCACGGGGCATCGTCATAAACGATTTCCTGCATTTCGCGGTACAGCTTGGCCCGTTCAGCCTGATCGGTGGACGAACGCGCAGCTTCAAGAAGCTTGTCGACTTCCGGGTTGGAATAATACCCGGAATTAAACCCGCCCTTGTCGGGCCACGCATCTGTGCGCAGTGCCAGATATGGCAAGGTATCTGGATCATTGGTCATCCAGGCCATTTCCGCCATATCTGCCTTGCCTTCAAGACCCGGGTTCACCTTACCAAGGAAGGTGTTCCATTCGTATGTCTCAATTGCAACGGTCAGACCGATCTGGGCAAGGTCAGCCTGAATGGCCGCCCCCATCGGGATCGGATCAAGCATGCCCGAACCGCCTTCGGTGACATAGAACGTCACTTCCGCACCCTCCGCGCCTGCTTCCTTGATCAGCTGCTTTGCCTTTTCCACATCATGGGGATAGGGTTGAAGCTGTTCATTATAGGCCCATGCAAATGCGGGCGGGGTTGGCCCGGCAGCGACTTCGGCCGTGCCCTGCAGGACGTTTTCAACCAATGCCTTTTTATCAATCGCATAGTTGATCGCCTGACGGACTTTCTTGTCTTTGAACGGGCCTTCTTTCATGTTCAGAATAAGGAACCAAAGATGCGGTCCGGCCTGTTCATAGACACTGAAATTGTCGTCACCCGACAGTTGCGTCAGGCTATCTGGCGGCACTTCGACCATAAGATCAATGCCCCCGGCCATCAGTTCAGCCACACGGGTATTGGCATCCGTGATCGGACGAAACACAACCGCTTCAAGCTTGGCAGCATCTTCCCAATAGTCATCATTGCGCACGACAACGACCTTGGCATTGCTTTCCCATTCAGCAAATTTGAACGGGCCGGTGCCCACCGGATGGCGACCGTAATCCGCACCAAATTCTTTCACGGCTTCCGGTGAAACGATCAGGCCGGTCGGATAGGCAAGGTTGGACAGGAACGGTGCATAAGGCGCATTAAGCGTAAATTTGACCGTCAGATCGTCCACGACATCAATCGTTTCCACAGCGCTAAAGAAAAACGCCAATGGGAACGGGCCGGTGTCATGTTGGGGATGGTTTTCGTCAAGCATACGGTCGAAATTGTATTTCACCGCCTCGGCATTGAACGGGGTGCCGTCATGGAATGTCACCCCATCGCGCAGCTTGAACGTATACACCGTCCCGTCATCAGAAATCGTCCAGCTTTCCGCCAAGGCAGGCTCAACTTCAAGCGTGCCATCCTTGTAGCGGACCAGACCATCATAGACATTCATCAGAATGCGAAAATCGTTCACGGCGGTCACAGCCGCCGGATCAAGTGATTTGGGCTCGGCAATCTGACCCACCACCAAAACACCCGGTGGGGTCTGGGCTTCGGCATCGCCGAACCCGAATGCACAAACCGCGAGGGCGGCTGCTGTCAGCGCCCCTTTAAACAGGCTTTTCATTCAAGCCTCCCTTGTTGAAACCTTCCTGTTACCCCGGCTCAAACCGAACCGAACGACAACGCACCGCTTTTGTGGTGTTCTTTATTTTAAACGACGTTTCCCGTTTTCCGAACCCGTTGTCGATGCGTTCGGATGTGACGGTTGCAAAACCTATTTATAATGATAAATTCGAATTCGGCAATTATTTATCATAATAAATTTCCAGACCGCCATCGCGCTAAGCTGGGACACAGGCAGGAAACATGACTTACACAATCGTCGCCAGAGACCCGAAAACCAATGCACTGGGCATTGCCAGTGCAACGGGAAATCTGGCCGTGGGTGGCTTTGTCCCGCATCTCAAACCCGGTATCGGCGTGATTGCGACGCAGGGATTTTCAACCAATTACTGGTACGGGATTAACGGTCTAACCTTGCTTGAATCCGGTAAACGGGCCGATTCGGTGCGTGATGAACTGACAAATGCCGATGATGGTCGCCAATGGCGGCAATTGCTGGTGCTTGATGGCAACGGCGAAACGGCGGCCTGGACCGGGGATAAAAACCGCCCTGAAACCACCCATCTTGTTGAACGCGACCTTGTACTGGGCGGTAATATGCTGGCCCATCCCAATGTGCCAAGCGTGATGCGCGACCGTTTTCATGCCATGGCGCAAACATCGCAACGGTTTGATCTATGCCTGCTGGAATCCCTTGTTGCCGGGTTTGATGCTGGCGGGGATGTGCGCGGCACAACATCGGCGATGATCAAGGTCGTCTATCCAAATGCCTTGCCGCTTGATCTGCGCGTCGATGATCATGCCGATCCAATCGCGGAATTACAGCGCCTTTACGGCATGACCCGCGATCCTGAATATCGTACCTTTTTTGACCGACTGCCGACCCCTGACACGCCCCACCAGTACTAAGGTTCCAATCATCATGCTTGGCCAACTGATCTTTGACCGCCTCGAAGACGCCGCCCGCCACAGCCAACCCGGCCCCGGTGTGACCCGCCTGTTTCTAAGTGACGAACACCGCGCGGTAACCCCGTTGATCCGCGACTGGATGACCAAAGCCGGCCTAACCAGTGAAATTGACGCGGCAGGCAATATCGTTGGCCGCGATGCCAAGGCCCTTTCTGGTGCCCCAACCCTGATCCTTGGATCGCATCAGGACACGGTCGTGTCAGGCGGGAAATATGATGGAATGCTCGGTGTTGCCCTTCCGATTGCGGTGATTGAGTACCTTTTGAAAACCGGCGTTGAATTGCCGTTTGGCATCGAAGTTGTTGCCTTTGGCGATGAAGAAGGCACACGATTTCAATCCACCCTTGTCGGGTCACGCGCCCTTGCCGGGACGTTCGATCCCAAGGCACTCGATGCCACCGATGATCAGGACATCACTGTCGCCGACGCGCTTAAGGCTTTTGGCTGCAATCCCGATGACATCCCCACCCTTAAGCGGGACCGCAACAATGTACTGGGCTTTGTCGAAGTCCATATCGAACAGGGGCCGGTTCTTGAAAAAATGGACCTGCCGGTTGGTGTGGTCACAGCCCTGACCGGGATCGAACGCCACCGCGTGCGTATTCAGGGCAAGGCAAGCCATGCCGGAACCACGCCGATGGCGGACCGCCATGACGCATTGGTTGCCGCCGCCGACGTTATTCATCAGGTCGAAGCCATTTGCTCGGCCACCGAAGGGATGGTCGGTGTGGTTGGCAAAATCGATGTCACGCCAAATGCGGTTAATGTCATTCCTGATCATGTCGATCTGACGATTGAGCTGCGTGCGCCTGAACGCATCGTAAGGGTCAATGGCCGGGGACAGATTCTGTCGGCCCTGCCCAACATTGCACGTAACCGCCGGGTCGAAATATCGGCGGATCAAACCTATGAAGCCGAGGGTGTTAAATGTGCCGACTGGATCATGAATGGATTGGGACAGGGCATTGGCGAACAGGGCATCACCCCCCATCGCCTGTTTAGCGGGGCGGGCCATGATGGACTGGCGATGCATGATCTGTGTGACATCGGCATGCTGTTTGTCCGCTGCCGCGACGGGCTCAGCCATCATCCTGAGGAGGCCATCACGCCCGAGGATGCCGATGTCGCAGCAGCCGTATTGATCGATTTCCTGCAAATGGTTGGCCCGATGAAGGGTCTATAGGCCAAGTCATCGATCTAGCACACCCGGTTCTTCTCACTCTTTTTCGATAAACAGACAGTATTTTACGACGCGCCGAGTTCATTTCGGCGCGTTTTATTTTGTTTTGGCCCCGAAAAACCCAATCCCAGGCACATACGAAATACCCTTAAATCAACTTTTTAGCGAAATTATTTCATTTTTATGTATCCTTTGTTTTGTGTCGCCTCAACTGGCGGCGGGGGAATGCATATCGGGGAAACCGTCGTCCTGCCGTCATTGACCATCGCGACAAGGTGCAAAAGAACCATTTTTGCATTGCGTGCCGTGGGAGAATCTACCTGACAAATTCGTCTCTGATCAGGAGAAGCACATGACCGACCAGCCGATACTCGTAGGCTATGACGGAACTGATGCAGCACAACGTGCCGCAGAATTTGCCGGTCAACGCGCAGCAGCCGTTGGCTGTGCCGTTCATCTGGTTTTTGTTCTTGAGTGGTCCCCCTACAGCTTCCTTTCAACAAAGGAACTGGAAGAACGGCATCAACGCCGTACAGAAGAATTGTCGCGCGCAGAGGAAACACTCAAGCCCGCGCTCGATGCTCTTGCCAAACTAAAAGTTCCGGTGACTTCGGAAGTCCGATACGGCCATTCCGGCGAGCTGATCTGTGCGATCGCAAAAGAAAAGAACGCATCGCAGATCATTCTTGGCCGTAAAGGCGGTTCCGCGCTGGGTGCGCGGTTACTGGGCAGTTTGCCCCTGACACTGGTGCAGGCATCGCCTGTTCCGGTAACGGTCGTTCCGTAAGGCAATCACACCAAAAAAGATAAACCGGAGAAACTTCATGTTCTGGAAAAAGACAGCCGCGGCAAGCGCCGTTGCATTGATGTCGGCCCTTCTGCCACATGTCGCCACCGCGCAGGAAGTCAGCCTGGACGAGAAAATCAATCAAGCCATCGCCCCCATTTCCAACGTTATCGCCGGGACCATCTTCTATTCCGTCCCGGTTGCTGGCACCGCCTTTCCGCTGATTGTCGGGTGGCTGGTGATCGCGGCCACCATTTTCACCCTGTATTTCGGGTTTGTGCAGTTCCGCAAATTCGGCCACGCTATATCACTGGTCAAGGGGGACTATTCCCACCCCGAAGACGCTGGTGAAGTCTCGCACTTTCAGGCCCTTGCCACCGCCCTTTCGGGCACGGTTGGCCTTGGTAATATCGCAGGTGTGGCCGTCGCCGTTTCCATTGGCGGTCCGGGGGCGACATTCTGGATGATCCTTGCCGGGTTGCTGGGCATGGCATCCAAATTCACCGAATGTACGCTGGGCGTGAAATACCGTAACGAATACCCCGATGGCCGGGTGTCGGGTGGTCCGATGTATTACCTGTCCAAGGGGCTGGCCGAACAGGGCAGACCGGGACTTGGCAAGGTATTGGCCATTCTGTTTTCGGTGTGCTGTATCGGCGGTGCGATTGGCGGCGGCAACATGTTCCAGGCCAATCAGGCGTTTCAGCAGGTTGTCAATGTCACCGGGGGCGAAAACAGCTTCCTGGCCGGATCGGGCTGGTTGTTTGGTCTTGTCATGGCAATCATTGTTGGCGTTGTCATTATTGGCGGCATTAAATCCATTGCCAAGGTCACGGAAAAAATCGTGCCGTTGATGGCGGTCATTTATGTCACTGCAGGTATGATCATTATCATCAGCAACATCAGCATGGTCGGCGATGCCTTCACCCAGATCTTCGTCGGGGCCTTTACCGGTGCCGGGGTTGCCGGTGGCTTTGTGGGCGCGCTTATTCAGGGCTTTAAACGTGCCGCGTTTTCCAACGAAGCGGGCATTGGTTCTGCTGCCATTGCCCACGCAGCCGTGCGCACCAAAGAACCCATCACCGAGGGCTATGTCGCCCTGCTTGAGCCGTTCATTGATACGGTGGTGATCTGCACCATGACCGCCCTTGTCATTACCATCAGCGGCGAACTTAATTCCGGCCTGACCGGGGTTGAGCTGACATCGGCTGCATTTGCATCAGCCTTTACATGGTTCCCGTTGATCCTGGCACTGGCAGTTGTGCTGTTTGCTTTTTCGACGATGCTGTCATGGTCCTATTACGGGCTTAAAGGCTGGACCTATCTTGTCGGTGAGGGCAAAGGCAAAGAGATCGTTTTCAAGCTGTTCTTCTGCCTGTGTGTCATCGTCGGGGCATCCATGAGCCTTGGTCCGGTGATTGATTTCTCAGACTCCATGATCTTTGCCATGGCCATTCCCAACATCATTGGTCTGTACTTCCTGATGTCGGTGGTGCGCGGCGAGGTCACTCAATATTGGGACAAGATTGAACGCGGCGAAATCAAGAAGGTCAAATAGACGGCGTTCCATATCCCAAAGACAAAAGCACAAACACCCCTGTGACGCTGACAGGGGTGTTTGGCTTTAATGCCAACGTTAATACCATTAGGCGACACTTACTTTTCGACGCGATGTTTTGGTGGATTTCCGCGCCGAAACAGTTTCAGCAGCGGCTGTAATCAAGATACAAATGGCCATCAAAATAACCGAAATCGCCGATGCCGCCGGAAGGTCGCTTCCGGTTTCCGATATTTTCGAATACAGCACCAGCGGCAGGATATTCACCTGCGTACCGACCAAGGCCAGTGCGGTGCCATATGCGCCAAATGCCACCGCAGATGTCAGGCAGAATGCAGAAATAAAGCCGGGAATAAGTTGGGGCAGTAAAATATCGAGATGCGCGCGAAAACCCGAAGCCCCCATCGATTTTGCCGCATTAATCTGGGCATAGTCGAAATTCACAAGCGGGGGCAACAGCACCATGACAACGCGCGGGATCAGATAATAGGAATAGGTAAATCCAAGCCCAAGCGGCGAGAAAATAAACCCGCCAATCACCGCCGGATCTGCACCGATCCCGGCCAGCAAGCTTGTAACAAATCCGGCCCGCCCAAAGGTCAGAATAAACCCGTAAGCCACAATCAAACCCGAAAATGTCAGCGGCAAAGAAATGCCAAACATCAGCAAGGTCCGCACCCGTTCGGTTTTACCCGCCAGATGTAAAGACACAAAGTAACCGACCACCAGCGAAAACAGCGGCGCGGCAAGGCCGATAACAAAACTGCCCTTTAACCCGGCCCAGAACACCGGATCGGAAGCGACCCTGCCATACGCAGAGCCGCCATCCGAAAAAGAGTCCGCCGCAACAAAGATCAGAGGCAGGACAAAGAAGGCAAACAAGAACACCGTTGCCGGCAGCGCTAGCCATATCAATGCCCGTTTAGGAAGTCCGATCATTTTACCCGATCTCCGTTGTCAGGACCTGCACAGGATGCAGGGATCGATTACTGCCCAAGAACTGCCTTGGACCAACCACTGTCGATTTGCGCTTTAAGCTTGGTCGCCTTAACGATATCAAGCGGCTTGATCTGTGGGGCATCGGGCATTTTTTCCGCAACATCGGCTGGCAGTTTAATCCCCGGAACAGACGGACGCACGTAGCCTTCGGCAAAAGTCACCTGACCTTCTTCGGTCATGATGTAGTTCAGCCAAAGTTTTGCCGCCGACGGGTTCGGGGCATTTTTGACCATGCTGATGGCATAAGGGGCTGCCGCAGAAGCTTCTTTAGGGATCACAACATCAATGTCGTCGCCCATACCGTCTTTGTATTTTGCTTTCAGGCCATCGTTTTCATAGCCGATCCAAATCGGGATTTCCCCCTTGAGGAACTGCGCATAAGGGGTCGTGCCCATGGTGCGAAGAACGTTTTCCGATTTGTGCAATTCCGCCAGATACGCGATCCCCGGCTTGACGTCATCCATGCTGCCGCCATTACCAAAGGCCGCGGCAAAGACAACAACCTGACCCTGGCCGGTCGAACGCGGATCAAGATAAACAACCGAGTTCTTGTATTCCGGCTTTAGCAAATCTGCCCAGCTTTGCGGGGTGTTTTTGACAAGCTTTTTGTTGACCAAAAAGGCAACATCAAGCTTGTGAATGGTGAACCATTTTCCGGCTTCGTCGCGCAATTCCGGCGGAAGCTTATCGAAATTGACCGGCTCGAACGGGGCAACGACATCGCGATCAACCGCATCAAGGGCGGAACCGGCGAAATAATACGCGGTGTCGGCCTGCGGACGGTTGCGTGATTTGTCAAGTGCGACAACGGTCGCCGCTGATCCAAGGTCGTTATAGACCATTTCAACACCGGGGTAGCGTTGCTTAAAGTTCTTAAACTGTGCTGCCCAGTTGGCCCACGTTGGTCCGGTATCAAAGGAAACAACAAGACCTTCTTCTTTGGCCTGTTCGTACAGGGCTTTTTCGCCGTCATACAGTTCCGGTCCGTCAAATGCGTGTGCCGTGATGGGCAACATGGAAAGTGCGGCAACCACTGCTGCCTTGATCTTAAACGCCATTGGTCGTTCTCCTGGTGTGTTAATCGTCTTGCAAGGGAAGAAGTCGGACGCTGTCGAAAGGAATGGAAATACGTGAAAGTGAACCGCGGTACCCGGTTTCACCGGTGATGACACAGCCCGCAACCGAAAGGTCATAGCGGCGTACAGCCCCCAAAAACCTGTCCTGCACCAGCGTGCCGTTAAAACAATTCGAGGCTTGTTTAGGATTTTGGTCATCGGTCAGCGGCATGATCGCCTCGGGCCGGACCATGACATTAACGCGGTCGCCGATGCCCCAATCGCTGGCGTCGCAGGCGATATCAGCAAATTCGGTGCGAACACACGTCGATGACATCACATCTCCGATCCAAAGATTGGCCTTGCCAACAAACGCCGCCACCGTGGCGTTAAACGGCTTGTCATAAAGGTCCTTGGGCGATGCGACCTGCAGGATTTCGCCGCGATGAACCACCGCAATGCGGTCAGCCATCGACAAGGCTTCTTCCTGATCATGGGTGACATGGATGGTGGCAATTTGTGCCGTGCGCTGCACATGGGTGATCAAATCACGCATTTCGGTGCGCAACGATGCATCCAGTGCCGAAAGCGGCTCATCAAGCAACAAGGCCTTTGGCTGGTAAACAAGCGCACGCGCCAAGGCGACACGCTGTTGCTGCCCCCCCGACAAGGTGGCTGGCAAACGATCAGTTGCCGATGACAACCCGACCTCGCCAAGGGCCTTTGATGCGCGCTCAAACCGTTCAGCCTGATCTACACCACGAAGACGCAGCGGATAAGCAACGTTTTCAAGCACCGTCATATGCGGGAACAAGGCATAGGATTGAAATACAATGCCCAAATCACGATGACGTGCCGCCACCCCGCTAACATCTTTGCCATCAATCCAGATGCTGCCCGATTGCGGTTCCATAAACCCGGCAAGAAGTTTTAACAACGTGCTTTTGCCTGATCCCGACGGACCAATAACGGCAAGCAACTCGCCCTTCTCAACACGAAGGTTCACGTTGGAAATACCACCTTCCCCATCGCAGTAACGATAGGTCACATTTTCAAAACGGATCATTATACGCGTACCTTTTGACGCATTCGCGCCAAGCGCGCACCAAATGCACCGCCACCAGCCGCAAACAGGGCCAAGACGATAAGAATAACTGTCGCCGCACAGGCGAGCCCGGTTGCACCATAAAAGGCCTGCAACAAAACAACCGGATAGGTGCGCGACAAGAAGCCCGAGATCAGATTGGAAATTTGAAATTCACCGATTGAAATTGCGGTCACCATCATCAAGCCCGACAGCAGGCTGTAGCGGATAGACGGCAAGACGATATCGATGAAGCGGCGCCAGAACCCGGCACTCAGCGTTTCAGCAACCTTTTCCATTTCGGCAATACCAAGACGATCCATATCAGTCAGTAACGTGCCAACCAGATACGGCAAGGTCAGAACGCAATGCGCACAGATCAACAACCACGTCGTTCCAAGCCACGGCAACACATCACTGGAAAACACAATGATGAAGCCAAAACCAAGGACCAGTTCAGGTACGGCGACCGGAAGCAGGGTGAAAATGCGCGCCGCCAATCGAACCCCGCGATTTGCAGCAGAAAACACCGCATAGGCAAAGGGAACCCCCAGCAGCACGTTGATCACGCATGTCGCGGCAACAACTTGAAGGCTGGTCAAGAAGGCGCGGCGAAAACTGGGGTCCTCGGCAACCGTTATGTACCAATCAAAGGTAAACCCTGTCGGCAGCAACGTGTTTGTCCAACTTGCCCCGAATGACCCCACCAATAAAAGGGCGATCGGGGCCAGCAGGTAAACGCTGTAAAGGAACGTTATCAGCCCCATAAAATTCGTCCCATCATCAAACCGTATCCTTGGTCATTTCCAAAATCCCAGACAGCTATCTGGCCCGGCGGCCTGTGTGGTGACGTCAATTTACAGGTTTCCAAAATTTACACCAATGTAAGTTTTATTACATTTGATGACGCAGCATTTACACACTGCATGGCAATCACGATCAGCCCCTCAGAAAGGCCACAGCAACCTCGGCCATCACAGTGTCAACATCCTGAAAACGCTGAACACCCGGAACTTCCGGCGCACTGGGCAAGGCAAGAACCGGGCGATCATAGTGCAGCCCATAGGCCATCTCCGTAATCGTGCCAACCCCGCCACCAACAGCAACAAGAACACGCGCCGCGCGCGCAATGATCGAGTTCCGCGTCGGACCAATTCCACTTGCCAACGGAATGGTGACATAGGGGTTCGCCGTTTCCCATTCGTCCCCAGGCAGAAGCCCCATCACGATACCGCCAGACTGCGAAGCCCCGCGTGACGCAGCTTCCATAACCCCTGTCCGCCCACCAGTCAGAAGCGCATAACCAACTTCGCCCAATTTACGGCCCAGCTCTTCGGCCATCTCGCATTCTTCTGGGCTGGCTTCTTTTGCGCCAATCACAGCCACGGGCACCTGACGCACTTTTTGGGTCGCAAACAACCAGCCCATGGCTTCTTCGGGGGTAACATTTTTACGATCAGAAGAACCGCCGTCACCCCCATCTGCAGCCATGTCCGACGCGGCCCATGACAACATCCACGGATCAAATACCTCATTGCCGCGACAAAGCTGATTTTTTTGGGTATCAATATAAAGCTGTAGCAACGATGCGTCCTTTCAGTAAAAAACAGTCGCCGAGTGTGTAATATAATTTACAAACAAAATACCAGAGAAAGATTTAAGGCAGTTTCGAATGACCCGATCTGAACCGCAATCAGAACTAACCCCACGCCAACGCGACATTGTCCATATTGTTCGCGATCAAGGATTTGCGACGCTTGAAGCTCTGGCCGAGAAGTTTGATGTCTCCACCCAAACGGTGCGGCGCGACATCATTGATCTGAGCAAACAGGGGATTTTGCAGCGTTTCCACGGCGGGGCCGGGCTGCCCAACAATATGGTACGTCTTGGCCATGAGCAGAAAAACCGGCTCGCCGCCGAGGGCAAGCAGCTTATTGGCGAAAAAACCGCAAAACTGATCCCCAATGGCTCCGCCATTTTTCTTGATGTTGGCACAACCGCAGAAGCCGTCGCACGTGCCCTTGGCAATCACCGCAATCTGCGCATTGTCACCAACAGCCTTCTGTCCGCAACCATTGTCTCGGCGCAATCGCACTCGGAAATTCATGTCATTGGCGGCACTGTGCATGGCAACGACGGATCATTGGTCGGGCCCGACACGGATAAGGCCGTTCGGCGCTTTGCGCTGGATTTTGCGATTATCGGCTGTTCGGGCTTTGATGAACACGCCGCCCCGCTTGATCATGATATGCAAAAAGTTGCCGTCAAAACAGCCGCCACTCGTACCGCCAAAAAGAACATCCTGATTGCTGACCACACAAAGTTGACCCGCAAAGCGTTCCTGCGCATTAACGAAGCGAGCGCGTTTCACCTTCTGGTCACCGACCAAGCTCCCAATGAAGCCTTTAGACGTTCTTGGACGCAGGCTGGCGGCGACATCCTTGTTCCGCAATAAGGGGTTACGTCCCTAAGGCCGCGCCTTGCACACCGGGCATGGCTGCCGATCATCCGGTCACCTATGCAAGGGCAGGAAAATATGCGATTTTAATCGGCAACATGGCTGCTTCGTGATATGAAGCGCCCACTTGATGAGAGACGCCTGATAAGAGATCAGGCACAGAGATTTCCCGCAGACGATCAATAGAAAAGACCCGCACGTGATGAGTAATCAATCGCACCGTTCCGAATTGCTGATGCCCGCAGGCTCGCTCGAAAAGCTGAAAGTCGCCGTGCTTTATGGCGCTGACGCCGTTTATATGGGCACGCCGGACCTGTCATTGCGGGTCAAAAGCCAGATGTCACTTGAAGATGTGGTTGAGGGCATCGGATTTGCCCATGAACATGGCGTTCGCGTTTATCTGACGCTGAACCTATTCTCACACAACAAAGACATCGACAAACTGCCGGAATATGTCGACACCGTGCGTAAGGTCAAACCAGACGGGTTGATCGTCGCCGATCCGGGCGTGTTTATGTTTGTCCGTGAACATGCGCCGGAACTTGATTTGCATGTCTCCACACAGGCCAATGTCTGTTCTTGGCAGTCGGTCAAATTCTGGCAAAGCATCGGGGCGAAGCTTGTCGTGCTCGGCCGTGAGGTTTCCTACGAGGAACTGACCGAAATCCGTGCCAAATGTCAGGACATCAAGATCGAGGCCTTTGTGCATGGCTCGATGTGCATGACCTATTCGGGGCGTTGCTTGCTGTCGAACTTTATGTCCGAACGCGGCGCCAATCAGGGGGCATGTGCCAATTCATGCCGCTGGAAATACAAAGTCCACATGAAGCTTAAGGACGGCACGGTCAAGGAACTCAACCTAACGGAAGAAAACCTTGAGATGTTTGATTTCTTCCTTGAAGAAGAAATGCGTCCGGGTGAGCTGATGGAAATTCAGGAAGACGAGCGCGGATCCTACATCCTTAATTCCCGCGATCTTTGCATCATGCCGAAGCTTGAAGATTACCTGAAAATCGGGGTCGATAGCCTCAAGGTCGAGGGGCGCGGCAAAAGTGCCTATTACGCGGGCCTTGTTGCGCGTGCATACCGCATGGCGATTGATGACTGGTACGAAGATCCGGAAAACTGGTCGGCTGAAACCTATATGAAGGAACTCTCGACCATCCCGAACCGGGGCTATACGCTGGCCTTCCACGATGGCCGGCTGACCAACTATGCGCATGGCTATGACACGTCGGGCAATGTGTCCGACTGGGAATTTGCCGGTCAGATCGAAGCCGTCGAAGACGATGCCTTTATCATGTCGGTCAAAAATCGCATGCTGGCTGGCGACGTGATTGAAATCGTGCCGCCACGCGGGCGTAAAACTGTGTTTATCCGCATGTATGAATTCATCGATGCCAAAACCGGCAAGGTTGGCGAAGCCGTGCATGCCGGCAACAAGCCGCTTGTGCGCATTCCGTTTGATCTGATGGAACTTGAAGACCGCGAATACTTGCGTACCGCCTTCCCGCCGATGACCATCATCCGCAAGGAAAAGGCGCTGACCGAAGACGAATGGCAGCGCATGAAACTTGATCAGGAAGGTCACAAGATCGAAATGGGCAAGGGCAACGAAGAGCGCTATGACGCCAAACGCGAAGCGCTTCAAACCGCCCTTGACGACCGCCAGAAAGACCGTTCTTTCCGCACCCCGCGCGTTGGCACCAAAGGGTGCTGTGGCCGGGGTTGCAATGGTTGCCTGATCTTCTGGCACGATGAAAGTTACGCCAAGGCGCGCGAGGTCCTTGCCAAACGCAAACAGGGTGAGATGTTGGAGCGTGACGGCAAGACGATTGCCGCGGAATAAGCACAAGCTTTACCTTGCTCCTCAAATACAAACGGCAGCATTCAAATCGGATGCTGCCGTTTTCTTTTGCCTATTCCGTGGCCTTCAAGGCCCGTTCTTCAAGCTTGTCAATCCGGCGCAACGCCAGCCAGCCTACCGCGACAAAAACCAACAACAAGACCGGCCCCAGTAACATCAAATTATGTTCGAGAAGTTCGGACATACTCGCCCCCAAGCTATACCCAAGTGCGACGTAAATCCCGACCCAAAGCAGAAGGGATAGGGTGCTGAGCGGTAAGAACCGGATCAGCGACATCGAGCTCATGCCGACTGGCAACATCCCAATCATGCGGATGGTGTTGGGATAACGACATAAAAGGATATAGGCGACGCCATAATGTTCAAACAGGCGCATGGTCTTACCCATCCACCCTGCAAAGGACTTTGGCATTTTAGCAACGATCACCTCGCCATAGCGCCGCCCCAGTCCAAAGCGCAACATGTCCCCGGCAAAACCACCGGCGATCATCGCGGTCAATGACGGCACCAAAAGCAGGCTTTCCGATGCAACCAGAATGCCTACGAACACAGGTAAGATGCTGCTTTTGCTGACGCAATAGGTGAAAATCAGGATATAGACCAGATCCTGATGATCCTGAATCCACAGATTGATCGTTTCTATCACGTCGATACTCGCCTGCTTGATAAATGGGGTGTCGCGTTCTAAAGCACAGCAATCCATTCGACCAGTGTGCCACATCACACTTTAGTCAAGACCACCGCCCAAGACCAACAAACCAGACAGACTGACGGGATCATTTGCCAAGCTTCACGCCAATTCAAACTTGATCGGCTGGGCCCCTTCCCAGAGCGTCATTTTACCGAGCTTTTCAAGGTCTTCGAGATTACTGGTGACCGTGATGAAATGGTTGCCTGCAAGCTGGCCCATTTTCGATGCGAAATGCACCCCGCCATACGCCAGCAGGATTTCGGTTTCGCTGATCCCGCCGGGATAGAGGATGATCTGACCCGGTGCCGGGTAGCTGGTGTGGTTTTCATAGCCCACCCCAAACTGATAATCGCCCAGCGGCATCCACACCCCTTCACCAGACCAACGCACATGAACAGCCTTGCTTTCAAACGGCATGCGATCAACAAACGCCTTGCAGGTTTGCGGTGCTTTCTCGGTTTCGAGAACCCCGTCAAAGGTAAACGGTCCGGCGGTGATTTTGATCTTGGTCATCGGTAATCCTATGAGATGAAGGTCATCCAGCCCAGTGCAAGGGCCAGACTGATCAGTGTAATCGGCACGCCAAGGCGCGCATATTCGGCGAAGGAAATCACCGTTCCAGCTTTTTGCGCCTGTTCAACAGCAATGATATTGGCAACCGACCCCACGATCAGGAAATTTCCCGACAATGTGCTAAAAACGGCCAAGCCATGCAACATGCTTCGGCTCCAGTCCGGGCCAAGCGACAATAACATCATGACCAAGGGCACATTCCCGATGGTGTTTGATCCGGCAAGCGAAACCGCAGCCAGCACAGCCCAATGATCAATCTGCAAGGTAACAAGAATATCGCGGAACAGCTTGGCGATCTCTGCATCCTGCGACATCGCCCCGGTCACGATGAACAATCCACAAAACAGCGCGAGCAAATGCCAGTCCACCCGTCCCAAAACCTGATCGGTTGGCAAACGACGGCTAAGCAGCAAGATGGCGACCACCAAAAGCGACCAAAGGGCGCGGTCTTCGACAAAGACAAAAATCGCAATCACCGCAAGCGTCGCAACGACGGCCTTGGTCAGGATTTTCTTATCCAAAACGGGTTGGGGCGCATTGGCGTCTTTTCGCTTAGGTGCCACTACCCCGCCATCGGTCAACTGGACACGCATCATCGGGCTTCGCAGGATCAGGGCATATACCGTGACAAGCCCAATCGCCGCCGGGACACCACAAACCATCAGGAAACTGCCAAAATCCAGATTGCCAAATTCGGCAATCATCAGGTTTTGCGGATTACCAATCAGCGTTGCCGCCGATCCGGCATTAGCAGCACAGGCAACCGCAATCACAAAGGGTTTGGGATCAAGCCCGCGTGCGACAACGCCGGAAATCAAAACCGGTGTTACCGCCCATACCACCACATCATTGGTCATTACCGCTGATAAAATGCCGCAAACCGCAATAACACCGGCCAGCAATCCGCGCGGGCCGCCGCCAAGATTGGTGATCCGATCCCCAATCCAGTCAAAGAATCCGCTGGCGGCATATTGCGAGGACAGCACCATCAATGTCAGCAAAACAGCAAGGGTGGCAAAATCAATCGCCGCCAAGGCGCCTTCGCCGCTGATTGCACCGCTTAGCAAAAGGACCACCGCCCCGAACACGGCAATGCCCGTGCGGTTAATCGCAAGCCCCGGCCAACGGCCAAGCGCCATGCCGATATAAACACCGATAAACACGACTGCAATCAGCCAGTTCATGCGAAAATCCCCCGATGACCACGGCACAGTGCACAGGTCTTGAACATGGCTACAGCGTCATTTTCAACCGGTCAATTGACTTTGCATTCATGCACAAATTGCAATGCCCCATACCAAAATGCAGTAACTGGACTTCTTACGACCCGAGAAAATGGCCTTTTGAGCCATTTTTTGCGCCGCAACATCACTTCTTCGACGATCCTGCGATTGTTTCATGACAAATCGAGTGAAAATTTCACTTGCGTGGAAAAAGCAATGGGCGTACATCGCGACTTGCCCAAAGTCGCACGTGCCTGTGGTGGTCTTACGATAAGAACCCTGTAGGATTTACTTAAAGCAACGACGGTGTAGGGCTTTTTTGGTCTCAGGTGGTTGTCCAAATCCACCGACACTAAAGAGGCACACCATCATTGCCCACGTGCGGACGGGGAACTCCCATCCATAGCGAGGCAGACTTCGCAAGTTCCGGTAGGCACCGGAACCTTATTCAGCCTGCAGGTAGTCCGCGTCACGCGCCTCCACCGCGCCAAAACGCATCAGGTACCGCAAGCTGCCATAACGTGGAATGGGAGAACGCCCCAATGGCAACGCAGCGTATTATTGATTTTCTGGCACAGAACCGCCCGGAAGGCCCGTGCCTTGTTGTCGATCTTGACGTGGTTCAGCGCAACTACGAAACCTTTACCCGTGCCCTGCCCGATAGCCGCATTTTCTATGCGGTTAAGGCCAACCCGGCACCGGAAGTCCTGAGCCTTCTTGCCGATCTTGGCAGCAACTTTGACACTGCCTCTGTCGCCGAAATTGAAATGGCGATGGCTGCTGGTGCAACGTCTGAACGCATTTCATTTGGCAATACGATTAAAAAAGAACGCGACATTGCGCGCGCCTTTGAACTTGGCGTGCGTTTGTTCGCAGTTGATTGCGTCGAAGAAGTTGAAAAAATTGCCCGTGTCGCCCCGGCTGCACGCGTATTTTGCCGCATCCTGACCGACGGCGAAGGCGCTGAATGGCCGCTGTCGCGCAAATTTGGTTGCGCACCATCCATGGCGCTTGAGGTTCTTGAGCATGCCCATCACATGGGTCTGGATGCGTACGGCGTATCGTTCCACGTCGGCTCACAGCAATGCAACCTTGATGCATGGGATACTGCTCTTTCCGAAGCCTCTGCGATCTTCCGCACGCTTGCCGATAAGGGCATTGTCCTTCGCATGGTCAATATGGGTGGGGGTTTCCCGACCCGTTATCTGCGCGACATCCCGAAAACCGAGGCCTATGGCGCCGCCATTGTTGACGCGCTTCACACCCATTTTGGCAACCACATGCCAGAAACCATCATTGAACCGGGCCGTGGCATGGTCGGTGATGCGGGCGTGATCAAAGCCGAAGTGGTGCTGATTTCGCGCAAACATGCCGATGATCCGGTGCGCTGGGTGTATCTCGACATTGGTAAATTCGGTGGCTTGGCCGAAACCATGGACGAAGCCATCCGCTATCCGATCACGACCATCCATGATGGTGGCGATGTTGCCCCGTGCGTCTTGGCTGGCCCGACCTGTGATTCGGCCGACGTGCTCTACGAAAAGAAACCTTATGACCTTCCGATTGCCTTGACGATTGGGGACGAGGTTCTGATCGAGGCCACCGGTGCGTACACCACCACCTATGCGTCCGTGGCGTTCAACGGCTTTGCGCCGTTGGCCTCCTATATCATCTGACCCCTTTTTGGGAACGATAGGACAATGATCACGATTGATCGCGAAGGGCAGTTTGACCACGTCGAACGTGAAATCCTGCTCGACCGCGTCATGGGACAGGCCCGGTTTACCAAATCGTCCGAAGTGCTGCGCCGTAACCGGCGCCCAGCCGACGGTCTGGCCTTTGTTGCCTTTGATGGCAACCACATGATCGGCACCGTCCGGTTATGGAATGTTAATGCTGGCAACGGCGGATCTGCGCTGTTGCTGGGCCCGCTTGCGGTTGAAAAGATCTATAACGGGTCTGGTGTCGGCGCGGGGCTGATGTATGCCGCACTCAATGCCGCCCAGTCGGCTGGCCACCGGTCGGTTCTTTTGGTTGGCGACCCGGATTACTATGCCCGGTTTGGCTTTACTGCCGACCCGGCCCATGGACTTCTGATGCCCGGACATTTTGATCGCCATCGGTTCCTTGGCATCAATCTGGGCAATGGTGACACCCTTTCGGGTTCGCAGGGGATGCTGACCGCAACTGGTGTCACAACTCACTAGTCCGACTAAACCGATGAACACTCCAAACAAAAAGCCCCGCAGCGATGCTGCGGGGCTTTTGCGTTCCGGCCAATTGCGTTGGCCTAACTTGTGCAACTGTTGTGTGACAACCAGCCGATAAACACCCCATCCTGTTCAAGCCGTTCGTGACTGAAACAGTCCCCACCGGGATAGGCCCCGTTGGCGGGGGTAAACAGAACCTGATTTTCACCGGGCAGGATGTTGGTGGTGGCCTCGACCAATTCGGTGTGGGCCGTGCCAAACCCGTCAGACGGCACCAGACAGTCATGCCGTCCGCCATTGCCATTAACCGTGCGCACCCCGACCATGCCATGGTTGGTCGGCCAGGCTTTCAGTACCGATACCAGATCCCCCGGATTTTCAACAATGCAGGCATTGATGGCCGGCCACAGGTCTTCGAAATAACGGGTCCATTCATTGTTTCCCGGTTTTTTCAAATCAACGGTCTTAACTAGTGGGAAGTTGCCCGGCGCCAGGGCAAGTGACATCGCATTTGCCGAAACGGCACAGCGCGTGGTCCCCATCGGGCTTTGCCATGTGGCTTCCTGGCCTTTGCCGCGCAAATCGTACTGATCATTGCCGTATTCATAGCCAGATGCTGTACGCTTCTGATCGAGTGCGATCGGTTCACGGCCGGGGAATTCAATCACAACCGTGTTGGCCTGATCGTCAAATCGGGCGGAAAAACGACCCTTGTCCTCACAGACAAAAATCTGTGGTCCGGCAAGGGGGACAGCACTGCTTTCGCTGAGTTTTGCGTCAATCCGTGACAATGCGACCTTGCTTTGGGCAAGTGCGCCGCTGATTTCATGTTCGTCAGGTTCACTTGCTTCGCCGTTGATGGTTTTACTGCCGTCTGAAAAGCGCCCCATCGCGAAATCAAGCTCAAGCGTGTATTGCAATGCGCTGTCTGATGTATTCCCGCCGAAATTGGTGCGTTCGGCGTCCTCGGCAAACCGCAACAAGGTGCCATTGCGATAATAAAACTTCACATCCGAACGGCCATATTTCCCAAGGTCGCGATGTTCTTCGACATAGACCGGCACATCATCGGTCGTGACATATGCCTGATAGCTGACCGTATTGTCGCCATCGCGGTATTGACCCGGGATGACCCGCAAATCGCCAAGTCGGCTTTCGATTGCGGCCACATCGCGCGATACATCCGATCCATTCGTTTTGCGTGCCCCGTCTGACATCGGTCGTGCGATCTGCTTGACCATGATCTCGACGTCACTTGGGGCATTGCCCGTAATGACCCGGTATGCCTGATCATTGCGAAACACAAGATCGCCATTCTTGTTTATGATCGACGCTTCGACAACATAGGTGAAACGCGCATCAATCTTGGCAGGATCATAGGGCAGGACAAAGACCATCGGCGGGTTTGAAACCGGATTGGACACGGACGCAATTACGGTTGCCGGTGCGTCGGCGCGTGACACATCGAGAAGCCGGACAACAAGGGTGTTGCTTTCGGGTGACAAGGCAATGCGTTCCCGGTACGTCACCGTCCCGGTCACTTTGGCCGTATTTGATTGCATCCCCGCACACCCGGCAATCAGCATCACCATGCTGATGGCGCATATCGTGCGCAGCGATCCCCAAGTAAAAGAAAGTCGTTTCATTCTGGCCCCAGTTTGCTCGTATTTTGGTGGCAATTTTTTTAAGTTCTTTAATCGTGCCGCCAAACATACGTAAAACCAAGGCTAAAAATAGGCAGAGCACCGAAATCAGCCAAATTACATCAATTGGTCATGTAGCAAGACGGAGACAAAGCATCTGGCAATCTATCAGGAAATGCTCCCTGACTTTCAAAATATCCCTAGGGTCAGGACCCGAAATCCTAGGCGCAGAAATCGGGATATTTAATCCTCATACAATTGCCTCGACCAGTTTGCCTTACCCGGCAAACCGCGTGCAGGCCTGCCCGGCAACATCAGTCCGGATCGACAGAAGCGCCCCTTCAAGCGGATTGCCATTGCCGTCCAACCCGACCGCCGCCGAGGTAATGTAAAGCGTTTTAAGGTCCGGGCCACCAAACACGCAACTGGTGGGTTGTGTCACCGGCAGCTCGACAATCCGGTCGACCTCCCCGGCCGGATTAAAGCGGATCAGGCATCCCCCTCCCCAGCGCGCATTCCAGATATAGCCATCTGCATCCATCGCCGATCCGTCCATATTGCCACGGTCCTGCGGGCCAAAGAATGCACGCGGGTTGGACGGTACGCCGGTTTTCATATCAAAATCATACACATTCAGCGTGTTTTTGATCGTATCGCCAAAGAACATCTTTGTCCCATCATCAGACCACAGCAAGGTGTTCGAGATGCCGATATAGGATTCAAATCGTGTTACATCACCATCGGCCGTAATCTGGTTCAAGGTTCCGGTTGAAACCGTCACCGGCAAATCTTCGCCGTTCGGGCCGATGTTGTTTTGCATGGTGCCGTGCCAGAAACGCCCCATCGGATCAACCCGGCTTTCATTCGAACGGTTGCCCGCATGATCGGAATCCGGGGCAACAAACGGCGTGGTTTCTCCGCTTTCAGCATCCAGAAACGCCAAGCCATCCGCCAAGGCGACCAAAAGTCCGTCATTTTCACGCGGAACAATCGCGGCCACCGGCTGATCAAACGTCCAGCTGCGCGACCCCCCATCATTGGGGCGCAACGCATAGGCCGTTTTGCCAACAATATCGACCCAATACAAAACGCCATCCTTGGCATCCCAATGCGGTCCCTCGCCCAAGCTGCAGCGTAAGTTCGGCAAGACCGTTTTAACGTCGAACATGGTGTCTCCCTGATCATTCCTTGCGGTTTTCCGCTTTGTTTTATCGTTTGCCCCCCTGCCCGTCAGCATGGAAAACAAGATCGACAATCATTGACCCATATTGCTACCCGGAATGGGAATTGCTGAAAAGTCATTTTGTATGATGATTGGTATTTTTAGTTTTGCAATCGCAACTCGGTTGCATTTACTGCAGGTAATTGATAGGCATTCTCATATTGGGAAGGCGCGCGGGCCATGCTTTGCGGACCGTCATACCCCATTCCCGTTTTTGCGAGTTTCCGGCACATGTTCGATTTGAAAGACGTCACCTTTAAAAGTGACGGCAAACATCCCAAAACGCTGCTTGATGACATCACGGTCAGCTTCCCGACCGGAGAATTTAGCGCGATTGTCGGCCACAATGGATCGGGCAAAAGCACGTTGCTTAAACTGCTGGCGCGCAAAAACAAACCGGCATCGGGCGACATTCACCTTGATCGTGCAGCCCTTGCCGGGCATGGCACACGCGACTTTGCGCGCAAGGTCGCCTATTTGCCGCAAAATCCGGTGGTCCCACCGCATTTAAGCGTGCGCGAACTGGTTGCGTTTGGCCGTTATCCATGGCGCGGGGCATTTGGCCGATACCGGGCCGAAGACCACGCCATGATCGACCGCGCGATGGAGATGACCCATGTCACCGAATTTTCCGGCCGTCTGGTCGCCAGCCTGTCGGGGGGCGAACGCCAACGGGTTTGGCTGTCGATGTTATTGGCACAGGATGCGCCGGTGTTGCTGCTTGACGAGCCGACATCAGCCCTTGATGTCGGGCACCAACGCGACATCCTGCACCTGATTGCCACGCTCAAAGACGACATTGGCCTGACGGTGATTGCTGTTTTGCATGACATCGACATGGTTGGGCGTTTTGCCGATCATATTCTGGCATTGCGCGGCGGACGGACCTGCTGGCAGGGGAATGCCCAAAACTTCATGCGCGGCGACATCCTGCGCGACATTTTCCAAACTGAAATAGACGTCATCGCGGTGCCGGGCAGCAACCGTTTCGTCAGCTATGTTGCATAGGAACGCAAAGATGCAAAAGTTCACGTTTGGCCGGGTTGCGGCAACCTGCCTGTTTGTGCTGGGCGGGTTTGCCCCGATTTCTGCCGGGGCGGAAACATTCCCCCACGAACTGGGGAATGCCACCTTTGACACCACACCAACCCGCTTTGCCACGTCGAATTGGTCGCTGACCGAAAGCCTGCTGGCACTGGGCATTGATCCCGTCGCCATCCCCGAAGCTGATGGCTATCGCACCTGGGTGGTCGAACCCGAACTGCCCGAAACATTTGCCGATCTTGGCACCCGCCGCGAACCTAATTTCGAGGCCCTACGCGACGCCAAGCCCGACGCCATCCTGATCAGTTCGGACGTTGCGATGGCCTATGACAAGCTGTCAGGTTTTGCCCCGACACTGGTCTATTCGATTTATAATACAAATACCGACGAGCCCGCCATCGACCGGGCCGAGGCATTGTTGCGCAACCTTGGCAAACTCGCCGGAAAATCCGACACCGCCGAACAGGTCATCGCATCGGCCAATGACCGGATTGCGACGGCTGCCGCACGCATTCGCACATCGGTCGGCGATGATGAGACATTTGCCATCGTGCGCATTCTTGATGACGCGCATTTTCGCATCCATGGCAAAAATTCACTGTTCGGGTCTGTTTTGAACCGGATGGGATTTGCCAATGCCTGGACCGGGGAAGTCAACAGTTGGGCCTTTCGCAATGGCGATGTGTCCGACCTTGCCAAGCTGGGCGATGTGCAATTTGCCCATGTTGAACCGGTCCCACCCGCCGCCAAGGCAAAGCTGTTTGATTCCGCGATCTGGAAAGCCATGCCGTTTGCGCGAAACCGTCATGTCTATGACGTCCCGTCAAGCTGGTCGTTTGGCGGGGTATTGTCTGGTGCACGGTTTGCCGAACAGCTTGCCGATGCGGTTACTGCTGCCAACGGATCCTGAGTAATGAAAATCCTGCGCCCTTTTATTTTCTGCCTGCTCGTTCTTGGTATTTCCGGTGGCTTGTCTGTCATTCCAATTGATCCTGCATTCGCCGAACCAATTGTCATTGAACATGAACGCGGTACGCTTACCCTTGAACACCCGGCCAAACGAGTTGCCGTGACCAATTGGGCCTTTACCGAAACCGTGATGGCGTTGGGGCTTGATCCGGTCGCGATTGCCGATCCGGCCGATTACCGTGAATGGGTTGCCAAACCGGATTTGCCGGAAAATTTCACCGATATCGGACAGCGCGGATCCCCCAATCTTGAAGCCCTGCGTGCGGCCAAGCCCGATCTGATCCTGATCAGTCAGGAACTGGAAATGGCCTATGAAAACCTGTCGGATATTGCCCCGGTGATGGTTCTGTCGGTTTATGATGACGGCAATGTCGCGTTTGATACCGCCAGCGACATGATGCGTAAAGTTGCTAAGGCGATTGGGCGCGAAGCCGAAGGTGAGGCATATCTTAAACAGGTCGATGATAAACTTGCCGACTATGGTGCGCGAGTGCGCGCGATTCTTGGCGACGGCAACAAGATTACGATTGCAAGCTTCTATTCAGAAACCAACATCGGCGTGTTTGGTGCCCCGTCCCTGCCCGGATCGGTTTTAAAGCGCATGGATGTGCCGCTGGCTTATGACGGGCCGGTCTCAAAATGGGGCTTTGCCCGTGGCGGATTGGAAATCCTGGCCCCACTGGCCAAAACCACGCTGGTCTATACCAACCCGATCCCCGACGTGATTTATCAGAAAGTCTGGTCATCCCCGATGTGGAAAGTCATGGATTTCGTGCGCAACAAGCGGGTCTATGAGTTGCCGGTCGTCTGGGCCTATGGCGGGGTGGCATCGGGCTTGCGCTTTGCCCGGCTTTTGGCCGAAAGCCTTGAAAGCGGCCCCGTGCAATGAGCCTGACCGCCCATCTGGACATGAAACATACATTTCCCCGCACGCCGACCATCTTGCTTGGCGTTCTAGTGCTGTGTTGTCTTGGCGTGCTGATTGCTGATTTCTGGCCGTTTTTGCAACGCGGCCTTGCCGGTCAGGTGATCCTGTCACCCGATGAAACCGACTTTGACCAGATCCTGTTTCATTACAGCATCCTGCCGCGCCTTGCGATGGCGTTTCTATGCGGGGCCGGGCTTGCCCTTGCCGGGGCAGCCATTCAGACGGTGCTGCGCAATCCATTAGCATCCCCCACCACCCTTGGTGTCGGGGCCGGTGTTGAATTTGCCCTGACGGTTTTCATTCTGATTGCCCCGGCCTCCTTTGCGATGTTTCAAGAAGCCTTCGCCCTTGCCGGGGGGATGATTGCGCTGGGGGCTGTGTATTTGATTGCCGCCAAACGCGGCAATGCGACGTTATGGCTTATTCTGGCCGGGATGATTGTTAATCTGTTGCTGCAATCGGGCACGCAGGTTTTGCTGTTGTTTAACGAACAGTATTTGCAATCGGTCTTTATGTGGGGCGCCGGTGATCTGGCCCAGAATGGCTGGGATCCCACCCTGTTTATCCTGCCGCGTGTTGCGGTTGGCATGATTGCGGTATTGGCGCTGTCACGCCCATTGGACCTTTTGGCGCTTGGCGATGATACCGCCAGTTCACTGGGGGCCAAGGTCACGGTTTTGCGCCTGTTGATCCTTGGCTTTGCCGTGTTCATCACCGCATCGGTGATTTCAGCAGCCGGCATGATCGGCTTTGTCGGCTTGGCTGTGCCCGCCGCCTTGCGGATTGCCGGACTGACGCGGTCGCGCGATCTTATGATCTATTCGGTGTTTACCGGTGGATTTGCATTGCTGTTCATTGATTTCATGGTGCGCCAGTTTAACGGTCTTGGCGGGGATGTTTTACCGACCGGGGCGGCAACGGCCTTGTTTGGCGCCCCGTTTATCATCCTGATCCTGCGCAAAGCCCGGATTATGCCTGGCCAACAAAGCGATGATCAGCACAGCGATCAACAGATCATTTCCAAAACCGGGTTGAGCATCCTTTTGACCGTCACCCTGATTGTTGGCGTGGTGTTCTCGCTGTTTACATCGCTTGACGGGAATGGTTTTGCCGTTCTGGGCTGGACCAGCCCATGGGGCGAGAGCAGTTTTGACATCCTCACAGGACGGGCCGAACGCACCTTTGCCGCGATGATTTGCGGGGCCGCCCTTGCCGTATCGGGCACTCTGATCCAGCGGGTCGGGCGCAATCCGCTGGCCAGTCCGGAAATCACCGGGGTCAGTTCGGCCACCGCATTGGCGATTATCATCGCACTGGCCATTTTCGGGGTTGGACAGCGCGCTGATCTGATGCTGATCGGAGCGTTTGGCGGGATCATCTCGTTGATCGTGTTACTCGCCCTATGTCGTAAATTCACCCATGCGCCGCATTACATGTTGCTGAATGGTTTGGCCTTGACCGCCATTCTCGGCGCCATCGTACGCATTGTGCTGACCCGCAGCGGCACACAGACATCAATGTTGCTGTCGTGGCTGGCGGGTACGACCTATTTCACCAATATGGACGAGGTCATGATTGTCGCAGGCGTCACCGGTGTCTTGCTGATTGTTGCGATTGCCCTGCGCCGCCCGCTTGAACTGGCATCCCTTGGCACTGATCAATCGGTATCACTTGGCCTTGGCATTTCAACGTTCCAGTTCGCCATGATGTTGGTCGCCGCCATTCTGGCCGCGGCGGCAACGCTTCTGGTCGGACCGCTCAGCTTTGTCGGGCTGATGGCGCCGCATCTGGCGCGCGTGGCCGGATATAGGCTGGCCGGTGGGCATTTACTGGGATCGGTTTTGATCGGGGTCAATGTGATGATGGTGGCCGAATGGCTGGCGCGCAACATGCTGTATCCACAGCAATTGCCAACCGGCCTGATTGCCGCCCTGATCGGGACAAGCTATTTCCTGATCCTCGCGGCACGCAAACGATAAGCGTGAACCGACTGCGAAAGGCCGAACCGAATGCGAAAAGCCAGACTGCCGGCCTTATGCAGGTGGCCAGTTTTCGGCCATCTCGAATGCGGCATCCAGTGTTGAGGCATGCTTCATTGGAAAGGGCAGCATGCGTGCAAACGTACTGTTTTCGACGTCTTCTGCATGGTTATGGATGTGGCCATCCCCATGATCATGGTCTGCTTCAACCCGGATAACGCCCTTGGCAAACACCGCCAATCGGTCACGGTTTCGTTTGAACCATGCGGCGGCCTGTTTGCGGGTTTCGTGATCCTGTTCTGTCATGCCTTTTATCAGCATGGTTGGCTGCGTTCCGACAGGTCATGAAGGGCCTTGATATAGGCGTCCCCATCAGCGGGGCTTTGCCGATCAATCATTTCAAACAGCACAATATCATGTGCAGGCATGCTGGATCTAAACACGGTCTTTCCCCAATCAAAATGGCCTGGCGGAAAACCGCCGGGCCCGCGTATCAAACAAAATTCGGCGTTAAAATTCGCGCCGGAACCCCAACATAACGGTTCGGCCATGTCCGGCGACGGAATAGCCACGCAGGGCGGTTGCCGCCGGGTTTTCATAGCTGGCGTCAAAGATGTTTTCGACCCCAAACCGCGCCGTCCCACCCAGCATCGGATAATTTGCCGACAGGTTAAAGACGAGGCTGGATTTGATCTTTGCATCTTCGATTTTAGTGCGCGGGGCGGTGTATGTGCCGTCAAACCGCATGTTCAGATCATCCCAGACGTAGCTGTCGACATAGCCGGTAAAACGGAACGGCGATGGAATGCGGTTATTGGGCAACCAGTCATCAAGATCGCCGTCCTCGTCGGTGTCATAGCGCCCTTCGACGTAGGATGCCAAGGCACCGACAAAGGTCTCTTCGCTGATGTCGTATTCGGCACTGAGTTCGGCGCCAAGAATGCGTTCTTTTTCCTGACTGAGCTTGTTGGTCGATGAATCAAAGTTATCGCCGCGCTCGTTCGTGCTCATGTAAACAGCGCCCGTGGTGCGAAAATCGGTCCCGGCATAGCGTGCGGCCAGCTCATAGGTTTTGACCTTGGACGCTTCGACATCGATATCGGCAAAATCAAGTGGAATACCTGTCAACCCGGCCCGGCGGGTATAGGCCCCAACATCGGGAACAGAGAACCCTTCGCTGTAACTGAGCGAGGTATCAATTTTGTCGGTCCAATGCACCACTGCCGAGGCGTTATAGGTCACCGCATCATAAGTCGTGTTACCACCAGTAAAATCGGCTGTTCCGAAATAGGCCTGCCCGACACCGCCGACATAGCGCATATAGTTCGGGCGGGTGAAATCCTTGACCGTCAGATCATATTTTTCATAGCGCACCCCACCCGACAGATCGAGGTATTCGGTCACCGGGGCGGACAGTTGAGCAAAGACCGCCTTACCGTCCTGCGTCATCGGCGCGCCAATATCGCGGCCACTGACTGTGCGGTATTTGACATCATCATATGTCAGGTCCCCACCCCAACTAACCGTCATACCGTCATAGATCATATCAAGCGACGTATCAGTCGAAAGCTTGACCCCGGTTTTCACCGTATCAATCACCGACTGGCCCAGCGGGTCTTCGGTTGCGGGGCTACCGGGCAGTGCGACCAGCGCAAAGTTATAGGTCGCGTGATATTGCGCGCTCGCGGCCTGTTTATAGCTGTCATTGTAAAACAGCTTAAGATCACCAACGCCAAGCTTGCCAAAGTCATATTCATACCCGGCGGTGAAATACTGGCTTTCATCCTCAAGCGGCTGGGCATTGTACGGTTCGTCATAATCAACCGAAATCGGATCGGTGGTCAGGTCGGGATAATATTCAATATCCTGACGAAACCGCACGACTTCGCCCGACAGAAACAGGCGATGTCCATCGGCCAACGTCAGGCCGGTTTTTGCAAAAATGTTGAGGTCCTCGGCATTGTCAAAACCACCCTGCCCCAGCATCGCATCGGACGGCATCTGATTGCCGTAACCGTCATAATAGTTTTCTGATTTGGCGCCGGTGATGCTGGCAGCGTAATCCACCGCACCAACACCGCCACTTCCCGACAGGGTCAGGGATGGGGCAAAACTGTCACCAACATCTTCGGTAAAGGCCTTGATATGGCCATCAACCGAAAAGGTATTTACCCCGGCCTCGCCGGTTTTGGTGATGATGTTGATGGTTGCCCCGGTGGCACCATCACCGTTCATGGCGTTTGATCCGGGGATGACTTCGATGCTTTCGATCTGGGCGACATCAATCATCGACAGAATGCGGCTTGAATTACGTAGCGGCGTATTGCGCGAAATCCCGTCAACCAGAACCTGAACATCTCGGCCACGGAAGGTTTCTGTACTGCCAATCAGGCTTTGGTCATCAAACATGAAGCCCGGCACGGAATTGCGAATGACATTGGTGATGTCGCTTGTCTTCGCCAGTTGGGCGTCAATCTGATCGCGACCAATCACCACAACGGATGGCGACATCGATGTGATGGAACGGCGCGACCGCGTGGCACTTACGACGATGTCAGGAAGGACCATCGAGCTATCTGTTTGCTGTGCCGCCAGTGGGAAAACCCGCACGCTGTCTTCGGTAATGAATTCAAAGCTATGCCCGGACCCTGCCAGCAAAGCCGTCAGGGCGGCTTGTGCGTTGAACTCCCCGCTGACCGACGGGCTGTTAAGCCCCGAAAGGTTGCCCTGAACAATCAGTTGAAGACCGAACTGCCCGGTCAATTGATCAAGTGACGACCGTAGATCCCCAGCAGTGATCACCACCACTTGCGGTGTGCTTGCCCCAGATTGCGCAAATGCGTTTGGTGTTGAAATCCCCAGCACGGCGGCAACCAGCGCACTGGTACCCAGCATGCGTGCTTTTGTCATTTTCGTGTTTTTCACGCGTTTTCCCCAAGATCAGAAATAATAATGCAACTCACTATTACCCTCATGACGCATGGGGACGGGGTTTGAGGATGTCGGCTATGCTATTTTTTTGAAATTATTTCGAAGCCACCCGGGAAGGATTGCTTTTTAAGTGCGTAAGCACCGAGCACTGCGGCAATTGCACTTTGCGGTTTGCTGAGGTCAAAGCTGCCGGTGACATAGACATCATCCAAAAGCGGATCAAGAACATAGGTTTCATCGGCGATCAGGGGCGTGATTTTTGCCAGAAGTTCTTCAAGTGGCATGTCTTCTGCGATCCATCGCCCATCACGCCATGCGGCCAACCGATCAATGTTATAAGCGCCATAGCGCATATCGCCCTGTGTGCCCTGCCATGCGGCGTGTCCGGCGGACAGTTGCGCCAACCGAAGATCACCGCTTAGAACATCAACCACACCTTCGCGGACTTCGACCCGCGGATGACCCGCCCAGTTTGACGCGGCAAATTCCGTACCCACCGCACGCGCCACAAGATCGCCCACACCAACGCGAAGCGGACGTGATGCGTCCTTTGCCACCTTGATATAAATACCGCCCTGCAGCACCGTGATATCGCGGAACTCCGGCGTATAATCGATGTTTAACCGTGTGCCCGGTTCCATCCAGATCTGCGACCCGTCGGGCAAGTCATGGATTTGCGAAATGGCATTGGCCGACTTTTCCGCCATCAGGTCGGGATCAGGGCGCACCGCACCAAAAACAAACAATCCGACAATCACCATCAAGGTCGCCACCGCCAGGACAGGTCTGAATTTCCGGTTTACCGGACGCATGCCCGGCAACCGTCCCGGCCCACCGCCAAGAGCACCAAGGCGTTCAAGATCATCGCGAATGCCATCAAGATCAGTTTGATCAAGCGCACGCGGCATATCTTTTGACAGGTTATGTGATGATCGGTTTTGATCAACCGCAAGCGGCCCGGCAGGGCCTTTGGCGTCGGCGGCCACTATTTCCATACTGCGCCATGTTTGGCGCGCCCGGTCGAGCAACCCCAAATTTTGTGGCGATGCCGCCAGCCAGTGATCAAACGCAACCTGTTCGGCGCGGTCAAGATCACCGCCGTCAAACCGGACGGCCCAAAAATCGGCAATGTCTTTGTCAGATGTGCAATCGTCGGGATAACGGAATTCTGTCATGGCAATTTTGCGGCCCGGCCTTTGATAAAGTGTCTTATTGGTTAAATGACGTTCGGAACGGGGAAATGAGGATATCGAGGAACAATCCCCTAATTCTCATGACGCGCCAAGACTTCCCGACAATGCTTTAACGCAGTTCGCAAATGCTTTTCCACCATATTACGACTAACCCCAAGCTTTTCTGCCGCCTCGGCCGGGGTCAGATGGTCGCGTTTGCAGAAAAGAAACGCTTCGCGACAGCGTGGCGGCAAACTTTCAACCGCCATTGCAATGATATCAAGTCGTTGACGATCTGAACTGATTTGTTCGGGTGTCGCGTAAAAATCACCGCTGCCCGTCATCTCGGCGATGTCGGCAGGATCGCTAAATTCCAGCGGGTTGCGGCTTTTCCGGCGCAGAACATCAATTGCCAGATTGGTTGCCATGCGCATCAAATAGGCAGGCGGATTTTCGACTTCTTTGGGGTCAACATCCCGGCGGCGCAATTGCACATAAAGATCCTGCAACACGTCCTGACTTTCCTCACGCGTGGGCAGGTATTTTTCAACCTGACGCAGAAGACGCGGATGATATTGTTGGTAAATTCCATCCCAGAAACGGTCACTGGCCGCCATACTCATACACCGGCATAATCAATAATGATAACGGTTATCATTTTCAATGACGGTTATAGTCGATGAGAAACAATCGTCAATCCCAAAGATGAAAGGCCCGCACATGCGGGCCTTTCGGGCATCTTACCAAATCAGATGATTGGACCTTTTTCTCACCTCAGTCTTCGAAATGACCTGCCGAGGCAAAAGGTCCACCTTGATAAATCACCGCTGGGTCATGGCGATCTTCGGCCTCAGAGGCGGCTTCAATTTCTGCGCGGAACTGCTCGGAGCTGTCTTGGGGGTTCCATCCCAAAAATGCGGCGTGGTCGTTACTCCACCATTTGGATGCGTTGTTTGAGACACCATACATCACCAGATGGCCGGTCATCGGTGTATCAAATACCGCCTTTATCAGCGACATAAAGTCACGCGGGCTCATCCAGGTTGACAGCATCCGGCGATTACGCGGCTTTTCAAAGCACGAGCCGATACGAAGCGAGACGGTTTCCACATCAAACTTGTCGTTATAATAACTCGCCAGTGCCTCGCCATAGCATTTGGTCACGCCATACAGACTATCGGGGCGCTGTTCAGAGGCCTCATCAAGTTTGGTGGTACGCTTGTGAAAGCCAATGGCATGGTTTGAGCTGGCAAACAGGATGCGGGGCTTGCCATTCTTGCGCGCCCCTTCATACAGGTTATAGGTACCGAGCAAATTGGCCTGAAGCAGGTCATCAAACGCGGCCTCGATTGAAATGCCACCCAGATGAACGATACCATCGACATCCTTGGTCAGTTCATGCACCGCCGCACGGTCGGCAAGGTCACACTGAACGACTTCCTCGTTCGGGCCAGCCGGGTCCATCGGGGCAAGGTCCGACAGGCGAATGACATCGGCATAGCCTTTAAGCCCTTCGCGGCAGATTTTACCAAGGTTGCCGGCGGCACCGGTAATCAGCAAACGTTTCATCGTATTCCTCTTTGATATGCGTCTTGATCCGCGATCAATTGCTGCCAAACACAAGGTTGGGCAAGGTCAATGAAATCGCCGGAATATAGGTTGTCAGGATCAGCGCCGTCAGGATCGCCAGATAAAATGGCCAGATCGAGCGCACCGCATGTTCGATTTTTACCCCGCCAATGGCACAGCCGACAAACAGGCAAGACCCAACAGGCGGGGTGCACAGGCCAAGGCCCAAGTTCATCATCAGCACCATGCCAAACTGAATCGGGTCCATGCCAAACTGCATCGCAAGTGGCAGGAAGATTGGCGTACAAATCAGGATCAAGGCTGCCATATCCATGATCATGCCCGCCACAAGCAACATGACATTGATCATCAACAGGACCATGATCGGATTGTCCGTGATCGCCGTGATGGCATAGGCCAACTCATCAGGAACACGGTAAAATGCCAGCATATAGCCATAGGCCGAGGCACAGCCGACCAAAAGCATCACAAGCGATGTGGTCTTGGCCGATTGTTTGACGGCGGCAATAAAGCCGTCCCAACTCAGTTCACGGTAGACAAAGCCGGTAATAATCAGCGCATAGGCAACCCCGATGGCCCCCGATTCCGTCACGGTGAACACACCGCTTAAGACACCCCCGACAATGATCACGGCGGTAAAGAAGCCCGGAATGGCACGCACCGCTGTGCGCCAAACCACCGACCAGCCGGGGAATGGTTGTGACGGATAACCATGCTTGATCGCGACAAGCCACGTCGCCAAGCCCAGCAACACACACATGATAATGCCCGGCACCACACCAGCCATGAACAGCTTGGAAATTGAAATGCCGCCACCGGCCGCCACCGCATAAAGGATCATATTGTGGCTGGGCGGGATCATGATCCCGGCGATGGAGGATGTGACCGTCACATTGACCGCGTAATCGGCCCGGTACCCTTCCTTTTTCATCACCGGAATAAGGATCGAGCCAAGGGCGGAGGTATCGGCAACGGCTGATCCGGAAATACCACCAAACAGCATCGATGAAAACACGTTCACAATGCCAAGGCCGCCCCGGCGGCTGCCGACCAATGCTGTGGCAAATTGCACCAACCGGTTGGCAATCCCGCCGTGAAGCATCAGCTCCCCGGCAAAGATAAAGAACGGAATGGCCAAAAGCGAAAAAGCACTGACGCCTGACCCGATCCGCTGAAACGCAATCAGGGTTGGCAGCCCTTCAAAGAAGAATGCCCCAAGGGCAGCAATGCCAAGTGCGATGGCAACGGGCATGCCAATGATAATACCAATGGCAAAAAGGCCCAGAAGAATGGTCATGCCCATTTATTCAGCGTCCTTATTAAGCAAATCATCGTGGTAAAATTCGGCTTTGGAAATGGCTTTCCAACGGGCAATGATCTTGAGGATATGGACCACACTGTAAAAGACAATCCCCGCCCCGCACACGGCCATCGGAACGGATCGCCAGCCATCGGAAATGTGAATGATCGGCATTTTCTTGGCCCAGTTAAAGGCCACAAGATCCATCCCGCCCATCAACATCCAATAGCCAAACCACGCCATCGCGGCATAGCTTATGCCCGCAACAATCGCCGCGATCTTTGACGGCAGGGCATCGCGAAAGAACGACACGGATAAATGGCTGTTATCGCGCATGCCAGCAGCCGCCACCGGAAAAGTGATCAGGACAATCAGGATCAGCGAAAACTGTTCGACCCAGGTCGGTGTTTCGTTAAGGACATAGCGCCCGAAAACAAGCCAGGCAAAACTTGGGATCAACGTAACAAGGGCCAGACCGCCGATCAGGTTTAAAACCCCGGCAATGCCACCGCCCAGACGGTCCATCAAATTAGTGAAACTGGAAAACATGTATGCGCCGCCAGAATGTGATTAGGGTCTGCACCCAATTGTGATTAATCAGAAATAGAATAAACCAAAGGTCAGCAGCCAGGAAAAACAAAGAAGGGCGACGATGTTATCGCCGCCCCGCTTTTAAACATATGGTTTATTTCTGCGCATCCTGAATGGCTTTGACCAGATCGGCCAGATCCGGATTTGCTTTGGCAAAGTCATCATAGACAGGCTGCATTGCATCCTGGAAAGCCGCTTTGTCAGCGATTTCGTTGACTTCGATACCGGCATCAATGACTTTCTGCTTGGACTGTTCAGCACGTTCTGCCCAGGCAGCACGCTGTACCGTTACCGATGCATCAGCTGCTTCTTGGACGATTTTCTTTTCATCGTCTGACAGGCCGTCATAAAGCGCCTTATTGATGCACAGGCACTCCGGCAGGATCAGGTGCTGGGTAACTGAGTAGTATTTCGCTGCCTCAAAATGGCCCGAGCTGTCATAGGACGGATAGTTGTTTTCCGCACCATCAATCACACCGGTTTTCAGCGACTGGTAAACTTCGCCGTATGCCATCGGGGTTGCGTTGCCACCAAGGGCTGCGACCATCTGAACATACAGATCGTTGCTCATCACACGGAATTTAAGACCTTTAAGGTCTTCTGGCGTGTTGATCGGGTGCTTGGTGTTATAGAACGAACGCGCACCGGAATCATACCAGCCAAGCGGCTGCAAGCCAGCTTCGATCAGGCCATCGGCAATCTGCTGACCAGCCGGACCGTCCATGACTTTGTGCATGGCATCGACGTTTTTAAAGATGAAAGGCAGCGAAACAACGTTTGCTTCGGGAGCCACTTCACCCAGCGGGCCGAGATTGAATACAGCCCAGTCCAGACCACCAAGACGCACCTGCTGGATCGCATCAGGCTGATCGCCCAGAACGCCGCCGTGGTAAACCTTGGCTTCAAGGTCGCCACCGGATTTTTCATTGATGATCTTGGCAAATTCTTCCATGCCAGTCGAAACCGGATATTCTGGCGGATGAATGTTCCAGCCGCGCCATTCTTTGGCCTGTGCACCGGATGCAAGTGCGACCGATACGGCCGCTGCCGCAATCGTAAGAGTCGTGGTTTTCAAAAAGTTGTTCATTGGAGTCCTCCCGTGACTTTTTGTCGTGGTACGTTAAAGCCTTGTTTTCCCTAAAAGGAACTTTTGTTGTTAGCGAACCTTACAATTTGTCACTTGTAACGACAAGTCCAAGGTTAATTAACAACTAGTCTAATAGTCCCGCCGTCGTTTCCTGCGCACCGATTGTTATTGTGGTGTCGCAAATAGCTACCCCTACAGAACCACCTGCCGGGATAACAGGAAGGGCCCGTTAAACCAACGGACCCACCTTCTGGCCTAGGCCGCGCGCAAAGCCCCATCGCCGAACGCCTTGCGGATGACCTCCGCCAGCATGTCGTGTTCTTCGACGCTCAGGTCCGTCAATGGACTGCGCACCGGACCGGTATCGCGCCCGATGACGCGCATGCCCGCCTTGACGATTGAAACGGCATAGCCCCGTCCACGGTTGCGGATATCAAGATACGGATAGAAGAAATCCATCGTGATCCGGTCCATGGTGGCATGATCGTCGCGCGTCAATGCGTCATAGAATTCCAGCGCCTGTTGCGGCAGAAAATTGAAAATTGCCGATGAATAGGTCGTCATGCCCGCGGCCTTATAGGCCTTGGCAAAAACTTCTGCGGTCGGCATCCCACCGATATAAGACAGACGATCGCCCATCGTGGTACAGACCTTAGTCACCATTTCGATGTTGCCGTGACCGTCCTTGAACCCGACAAGGTTTGGACAGACATCGCACAACTTCGAAAGCGTCTCAGCCGAGAGGATCGAATTATCGCGGTTATAGACAATCACCCCGATATCGACCGCATCACAGACCGCCTTGACCCGTTCATACATGCCGATCTGTTCGGCCCCGATCAGATATTGCGGCAACAACAGCAATCCGTCCGCACCGGCCTTTTCACATGCCTGTGCGAGTTCAACCGCCATCGCCGTGCCATAACCGCACCCGGCAATGATCGGCGTATCACCGGCAACTTCCTTGGCCGCGCGGACAGTTTCAACAACCTCGGCCGGGGTCAGGGAAAAGAATTCCCCGGTGCCGCCTGCGGCAAACAATGCCGTTGCCGGGAATTGCGACAACCAGCCGACATGTTCGCGATAGGTCGCAAGATCAAGCGCGCCCTGCGCGTCAAAAGGCGTCACCGGAAAGGATAATAACCCGGCGCCAATCGCCTTTTTCATCTCAAGATAATGCATCAACGGTCCTTCAATTCTTTAATACGGCGTAATAACTATGACGAATCTATAAATTCATCATATTACTTTGTCAAACATATTACCAAGATATCTATTCCAACGCAGAATACCTTGAAATTTGCGGTATTTTCAGCGGGTTTAGGGTCATTCTACTTTGGTATGATGACTGGAATTTTACCTGCAATCGCCCGAATCGACAAAATTGGTATGATGACTTTGAGGTCGATTCCCTTTAAGCTCCGTCACCCCGCAACGCCCTGAAGAAACAGCGAAAACAGCGAGAACAACTGGAATGACCAACATCACCGAGGCAAGCCGCATCCTTGCCACCGCCTTTACCGCGCACCAACTGATTGATCCGTTGCCAGCCGATCTTGCCCCCGACAGTTTTGACGCGGCCTATGACATTCAAAATGAAACTCTGAAACAGACCGGCGCCAAACAGGCAGGCTGGAAAATTGCTGTCGCAACCCGCGCGGCACAGGAAAAAATCGGAAGTGACGGCCCGCTGATTGGTCCGCTGCTCGATGGGCGTATCCTTGGCGACGGCGCGCACCTGACCACCAATGACCTGCATTTCCCCAACATCGAAGCGGAAATTGCCGTGGTCATGGCAAGTAGCCCCGCAGCAGGCACCACGCCAGACAGCATCCTTGATCACATCAAAAGCGTGCATCTGGCGATTGAGATCGCCGACCGGCGCTTTCATGAAAAACAAAACCCAATGCAAACTCTGGCTGATTTGAACTCAACCGGCTATTTCGTGCTGGGTGCGGAAATTGAAAACTGGCGCGATATGAACTTTATCGGCGGCACCGTCACCACCAAAAGCAACGGCGAAATCCTTGCGACCAACAACGATCCCGCTGCCTGGCCGGAAATCTTTAATGGCTTGGCGTATCTTGTGAACTTCCTTGCCAAACGCGACAAGGTGCTGAAACCCGGCGATGTCATCACGACCGGCGCCTGCGCCACCCCCACCATCAGCCCGCATGGCAAAATCGAAGCCATCTTTGACGGGTTGGGAACGGTCACAGCCGAGATTGCAAAAGTCTGATTATTTCAGAACCGCACACAGAACCGACAAAGGCCATGCAGCATTCCCTGCATGGCCTTTTGATTTTAGCACCTTCGTCCGTCGCGCGTATTGGCGTTTAGCTTGCCTCAGCAAAGCGATGCACCGGCACACCGGGCACATCAACACGCAATGTCACGATCTTGCCCGCATCAGGGAACTCCGCACGTTTTTCCACGCTGTAATTTTCCTGATGGCTGGTGACATAGAGCGTTTTCATATCCGGCCCGCCAAAGCACGGCATGGTCGGGTTGGGCATCGGCATCGCGATTGACAGCAACAATGTGCCATCCGGGGCAAACCGGTTCAGATTGCCTGCCGACACGCCCGCCGACCAATAGCAGCCTTCCATATCAACCGCACCACCGTCCGGACGCCCCAGCGTATCATCAAGATCAAGATACCGCTCACAATTGGCAATTGCGCCGGTCTTCGCATCAAAGTCCCAGCGATTGACCCATGGACCACGGGAGTCCGAATGGTACATTTTTGCGCCATCCGGCGACCATGCAAGACCGTTGGAAATCTTGAAACCTGTGATTTTCTCGTCAACGGTGCCATCGGCGGTGATGCGATAGAGCGATGCAATCGCCTGCTTGTCAGCATTGTCATCCATCGTCCCAACCCAGAACGCCCCGTCCGGGCCGATCTTGCCATCGTTGGTGCGGCTGTGAATGCCATCCTCGATCCGCGCCAGTGGCGTGCGCACATCCGTCTGCGGATCAAGGAAAATGATATCCTTGCGCAGTGCGACGATGATGCGGCCCTGATCGGTCAAACCAAAACAGCCCAGTTCACTTTCGAACTTCCACGTCTTGCGCGCGCCGGTTTCGACATCAAGCGCATGAAGCGCACCATCAAGGATGTCAGTCCAATACAGCCGGTTATTCGCAGCGTCCCAGTTCGGGCATTCGCCCAGTGTAAATGTCTCATCAAGCAGAATGCGCGGCTCGTTGAGCCCGCCAGTTACACCTGACATCTGTTCCCTCCCCGGAAATTCATCATATCACATTGACGCCATCCGGTTTGCCGGGGCACCCCGAGCTTGTCAACAAAATTAGCAATTTTTATTTACAGGGGAGCTAACAAGCCGGACGGAAAAAACAGACCGCAGTTTGCCGTCGCGCACCGTGCTTTTGACGCCGCGAAACATAATATACGACCTGATTTTCTAAGATATCCAGCCCGTGTTGCGCGGCGAAATGTCGCCTAAATATCGCGGGCGTGATCGGTGACGCGCTGGCGGGCCTGATGCAAATGATAGCGCATCAAAAGCTCGGCACTATCGCCATCCCCACCGACAATCGCATCATAAATCTGACGATGTTCATTGAGCACTTTTTGCGCACGTTCTTTCGATCCACCGCGCGTGATGTTCAACGCCACCATCATACTTTTGCTCATGACGTCATGAAGCGACGTCAGAATGGTGACAAAGATTTCATTGCCGCTGGCGCGCGCAATCGTCATGTGAAAATCAAGGTCGGCCTTGTCGGCGATATCGCCCGCGGCGATACCATCTTCAAGCATTTTCAAGGCGTTCTGAATGTCACGATGATGACGCAGGCTGGCACGGTTGGCCGCCATGCGCGCGGTGGCACCTTCAATCGCAATGCGGGCTTCAAAACAGCGCAACAACCCTGCAACATCACTGACGCCACCAAAGTCAATCAACCCTTGCGGGGGGCGGCGTTTGACAAATGATCCGACCCCTTGGCGGGCATACACCAACCCGTCCGACTGGAGCTTGCGCAAGGCTTCGCGCACAACCGGGCGCGACACGCCAAAGGATGCGCAAATCTCGTTCTCGGACGGAAGCTTGGTCCCCTCGCCCAGATTGCCAGAAACAATCTGTTCCAAGATCTGACCATAAAGCTGGTCTGCAAGTTTTTCACGCTTTTGAAGTTTGAGTTGCAAACCGTTCATCCCCCGAACCACCCCTATTGAACTTGTTATCTTGTCATTTTCACTTGTAAGTTTTATCGGCAAATGACAGGCGGGTAAAGGGCCGTTCGTACCGATCAATCCACCAGTGAATAATCACGGTTTGGCGCAACACCGATATCATCGTCATCAACAAGACCACTGTCGGGACGTTCAATCAGGCTTGGGGTCAGTGTCATAGCACCAATCAATGTTTCATTTTTATCAAGAACCATCACATCGCCAAGTTCCTTGAATTCCGGATCATTATGGACATTGGGCACATGTGATACCGGCTCGACACAGAATGTTTTGCCGTCTTCGGGGATGTAAAATTGCAGGTTAGATAAACTGTCGCTGGCCGACAGATGCAAACGATACCCCGCATTATCCCACATCATTTCGGCCTCGCCCTCCCAGCCGGAATAATGCACATCCAGCCCCATATGATGGCGGATCATTTTACCGTCGGAGAAATCCCGACCAAGGTCGATCACGGTGCGTGTGGTCGGCAACATGTCGTCGTCAGTGGAAAAACAATCAGCCGCGACAAATGCGACCGATGCGTCCTCGCCGCCCGGGAACCACGGGTGCAATCCGATGCCATAGGGCATGGGCGTTCTGCCAAGATGGCGCACACCGATTTCAATCGTCACATCGTCCTGCGTGACTTTAAATTCCTGCCACGCGACATAGACAAACCCGCTGTTGGGATCGTCATACTTGTGATTGAACCGCAAGGTATCGACGGTCGGGCGTTCGATTTTCCACTCTGATCCACGACCAAACCCGTGAATGGCATGCGGGCTGGGCGGGCGGTTGGCCGGGACATTGACAATCCGGCCATCAAATTCAAACTGCGAAAATGCCAGTCGATTGGCAAAGGGCACCATCGGGAAACAGCCCAAAGAAGACGGGTTTCCAGATTTAAGCGCCTGATCGGTGACCGGACGCAACAGGTTGATCGTGCCATTGCCATCGGGACGCACCCAGTCGATCCGCGATATCGCACCACCTTGTGGCACGATCCCGATCTGGAAAGGTCCACTGTTCCAACGATATTCCGGCGCGTCCCTTTTGGACATGGCAAATGCCTTTATTCTGTTTAAAAATCATATGATGACTTTACATCACCAACAACGTTCGACTATTTGAAGATGGTAAAACAAATCACGCCAAGCAAAGATTAACGTCAGATCGTCATTTTACATCCGGTTGTCTTTACACCGGATTTACCGGACACGCAAAATGAACAAGACCCGTGCGTCAAACACGCCCCGCAAAGTTTCGCTGACCGAAAAGGTCATTGCAAGCCTGCGCCATGAAATTGAAAGCGGCCAGCGCGAACCGGGCAGCAAACTGCCGACCGAACCGGTCCTGACCCAGACATTTGGCGTCAGCCGAACCGTGGTCCGCGAAGCCATCGCGGCACTTAAGGCCGATGGATTGCTTGAGCCGCGCCAAGGGGCCGGTGTGTTTGTCCTCTCCCCCGAACCGCGTGGCGATGACAAATCGATTTTTGCAGTCGACTACGCACAGGTATCTGACGTTCTCGAAGTCCTAGAACTGCGCATGGCGGTCGAGATCGAGGCCGCTGGCCTTGCCTGCACCCGAAGCTCGGCCGCACAGCAAGCAAAAATCTATGAAGCCATGCAAAAGATGGAAGATGCCGCCACCCGGGGCGAACCAACGGAACTGGCCGATTTTGAATTCCACCGTGCGATTGCCGCGGCCACCAACAACCGCCGTTATGCAGAGTTTCTTGAACATCTTGGCGACAAAACCATCCCGCGCGCGCAGCTTCGCCGCCGCCCGCCCGAAGTCGAAGATCAGAAAAACTATATGCAGATGATATTGGGGGAGCATCGCTGCATCTATGATGCCATTGCAACGCGTGATGATGACAGTGCGCGCAAAGCAATGCGCGCCCATCTTAGCCAAAGCCAAACCCGCTATCAGAAACTTCTGACCCAGCGATAAGGCGGCGCTCCCAAATCGACGTGATCAGGATTGGCTTAGCTTGAGATGGTGCGGCTAAGCTTCACCAAGGGCATTGGAAAGTTCCATCATATCGGACAGCACAATATCCGCCCCGGCGTCATAAAGCCGATTGGCTGCCCCTGCCCGATCATCGGCATAATGGCCACCGCCAACAAAGCCGATACATTTCATGCCCGCAGCAACCGCTGCTGTCACACCGGCAACGGAATCTTCAACAACAATTGCCTGTTTGGGGGCATAGCCCATGTCATCGGCGGCATATAAAAACAGGTCCGGTGCCGGTTTGCCGTTGGCAACGAAATCGGCACTGTAAATCCGCCCGTCGAACCATGGACCAAGTCCCGTTACATCCATGGTTTTGCCCAGCCGTTCGATGGAACTGCTGGATGAAATGCAGAACCCAAGCTGGCGTTTTTTCAACGCCGCCAGAACGTTATCAATCCCGTCGATTTTAGCAAGTTCATGATCATAGCGGGCAAACAGCAGGTCATAGTAAAACGGCTTGAACTGATCGCGAATGTCCTTGCCGGTTTCATCGCGAATATGATCAATCGGGGCTGAACTTGACCGCCCGGTAAAGCGGGCGGCAACTTCCGCCAATGTCAATGGCGCGCCAAAATGGGCAAGCACATCGACAAGTGTCGCAAGCGAGATCGGCTCGCTGTTGACAAGAACGCCGTCGCAATCAAACAGAACGGCATCACAATCAGCAAACAGCTCTCGGATCGCAGCCCCCGAAGGAGCAGATCCAGTTGCCTGATCGTTTACAGTCTCGTTTCCAGTCTCATTTTCTGAGGCCATGTTAAACCTGGCTTGTTACATTTATATGATTGCCATCAGCCTATCGAATGATCCGATTAACCGTCAACAAAAATGAACATTTGACCATTAACTGAACTTTTGATCAAATCAGCTGCCAAATGCCAAACCAAAAGAATAACCGGCGGCCGTCAAAACGTCTGTCAGCCGGGAAAAGCGGAGGAAAAAGACCCACATGAGCCACAACGAAACCCGTTTTATTGGTGTGGATGTTGGCACCGGAAGTGCGCGCGCAGGTGTCTTTGATGCCAATGGCAAGCTGCTTGGAAGTGCAGCCCACCCGATTGCCATGAACCGTCCAAAGCCCGATTTTGTCGAACAAGATTCGGAAAATATCTGGCAGTCGGTCTGCCAATCGGTTCGTGATGCCATGGCCCAATCGGCCTCCTCCGCCGACCAGATTGCCGCCATCGGGTTTGATGCGACCTGTTCACTGGTCATCCGTGATCGGGACAACCGCCCGATTGGCGTGACCCCGAATGGGCCCGATAACTGGGATGTCATTGTCTGGATGGATCACCGTGCGGTGCGCGAGGCCGAGGAATGCACCGCCACCGGGTCACGGGTCCTTGAATATATCGGTGGCACCATGTCCCCGGAAATGGAAGTGCCCAAACTGATGTGGCTCAAACGCCACCACCCCGATCACTGGAACAAGATGGGCGCGGCCTATGATCTGGCCGATTTCCTGTCATTCCGCGCAACCGGCAACACCGCGCGGTCATGTTGCACAGTAACGTGTAAATGGACCCACCTCGCCCATCAGGATGACCCATGGGATCGTGACTTTCTGTCGCAGATTGGCCTTGATGATTTCAACACTAAAACCGGGATCGATGCCAAGGCGCTTGCGGTTGGCGACCGGATCGGCACGCTGTCGCAACAAGGTGCGAATGATCTTGGTCTAACGACAAATTGCGTGGTTGGGGCCGGATTGATTGATGCCCATGCCGGTGCACTTGGCACACTTGGTGAGTATCTTGATGGCAACCTTGATCAGCATTTTGCGATGATTGCCGGTACATCAACCTGCCACATGGCACTGTCATCCGAACCGCGCTTTATCAAAGGCGTCTGGGGTCCTTATTTCGGGGCGATTGCGCCAGGGCTTTGGCTGAACGAAGGCGGGCAGTCGGCCACGGGTGCTTTGCTTGACCACATTGTGGCAATGCATCCGTTTTCCCATGACATGGGCCGTGATGCCCATAAGCTGGCCGGTGAAAAGCTGTTGCCGATGATGGGGCATCAAACCGATCTGGCGCCGCGTCTTCATGTTTTGCCTGATTTTCATGGCAACAGGTCACCGTTGGCGGACCCCGAAGCACTTGGCGTGATTTCCGGGCTGACACTTGATCAAAGTGAAGAAAGCTTTTTAAAGCTGTATTGGGCAACGGCCTGTGCGATTGCCTATGGCACACGCCACATCATCGATGCGCTAAATGACACCGGATATGACATTACCCACATCCATCTAAGCGGCGGGCATACGGCAAGTGCTGTTTTGGTCAAACTTTATGCCGATGTCACCGGATGCACGGTTGTGATGTCTGATTGTCAGGAACCTGTATTGCTGGGATCGGCCATGCTGGCGGCGGGTGCGCTTGATGATGCCGATGGCATCGACGGCCTTGCAAAGGCGGCGCGCAAAATGGCGGGCAAGGAAACATCCTACGCCCCCGACCCAACGGCCAAGGCCGATCATGACCGTCGATACGCCATTTTCCACATGATGCACGCGCAACGTCAGGCGCTTGACGAAATCAGTAAAAACTAAAGTAAATCCGGGGTATTAGGCCCCACGGGTTGCTCATTGATCCTCCGGCCTATCCAAAAGCTGCTTGACGGCTCTTTTGGATAGGGTCAAAACAAAAGGGCCGATGCGTTTGCATCGGCCCTTTCTTTCGCACGCGCAACGGCGGGGTCGGGGGATCATGCAGATTTAAATATCTGCACCGTCACGGCGCGATGCCTTTCAGGGCCGGTCTTAATAAGACCGGCCCTGAATTTTATTCAGCCGGATGTTCGTGGGCGGCCTTGACATCACCGCGTTTCGAACGGCTTTTGGCAAAGGTCCCGACAATCAGCACGAAGAACAGCGGCACGAAGAAGATCGCAAGCAAAGTCGCCGCAATCATCCCGCCCAGCACCCCGGTGCCAACTGCAACACGCGCAGCCGCACCAGCACCGGTACTGATCGCCAATGGCACAACACCAAGTGTAAAGGCCATCGAAGTCATGATGATCGGACGCAGACGCTGACGTGCGGCTTCGACCGTTGCCTCAAGAAGCCCCATGCCCTGATCGTAAAGTTCGCGAGCGAACTCGACAATCAGAATGGCGTTCTTGGCCGACAAACCAATCGTGGTCAGGATCGCAACCTGGAAATAAACGTCATCTGGCAACCCACGCAGCAAGGCTGCGACCACGGCACCAAGGACGCCCAAAGGCACGACCATCATCACGGAAATCGGGATTGCCCAGCTTTCATACAAAGCCGCCAAACACAGGAAGACGACAATCATGGACAGCGCATACAATGCCGGTCCCTGCTCGCCTGCTTCGCGTTCCTCATAGGACAGTCCCTGCCACTCAAGGCCGATACCGCCCGGAAGCTTGGCAACCATTTCTTCCATCGCCAGCATCGCATCGCCCGATGCCACACCCGGAGGTGCCGATCCCTGAATGTTCAGCGACGACAAGCCGTTAAAACGTTCAAGACGGGGTGAGCCATAATCCCACTGGGTCGACGAGAATGCCGAGATCGGCACCATTTCGCCCAAGCCGTTGCGGACGTACCAGAAATCAAGATCTTCCGGCATCATGCGGTATTTCGCATCTGCCTGCATATAGACCTTTTTGATCCGACCGTTTTCGATGAAGTCGTTGACGTAGCTCGACCCCCACGCTGCTGCCAGCGTACGGTTCACATCGGCCAGATCAACGTTAAGCGCACTTGCCTTTTCCTGATCAATATTGATCTTGAACTGCGGCATGTCATTGAGGCCGTTCGGACGAACACCCACAACGCGCGGATCCTGTGCCGCCATCCCCAGAAGCTGGTTTCGGGCCGCCATCAGGGCGTCATGGCCAATACCGCCACGATCAACAAGCTGCAGGTCAAAGCCGTTTGCCGTGCCAAGTTCAACAATGGCCGGCGGCGCAAAGGCAAACACCATTGCTTCACGGATTTGGGCAAACGCACCATAGGCACGTCCAATCACTGCACCAACAGCCTGATCAGGACGCGTACGTTCCGACCAGTCCTTCATGTTGACAAAGGCAATACCGGCGTTCTGACCACTCCCGGCGAACGAGAAGCCTGCAACGGTGAAGATACCGTTGACGTTTTCCTTCTCCGCTTCCATGAAGTGGGTTTCGAGCTTTTTAAGCACGCCAACCGTACGTTCCTGCGAAGCACCAGCAGGAAGCTGAACCATCGAGAACATGATGCCCTGATCTTCTTCAGGAAGGAACGATCCGGGCAGGCGCATGAACAACGCCGCCAGACCACCAACCAGAATGACATAGACAAACAGATAGCGCCATTTGCGGTGCACGACATGGTCGACACTGCCCTGATAGAACCGGTTGGTCTTATCAAAGCCGCGGTTAAACCAGCCAAACGGACCTTTCTTTGCGCTCGGGTCCGCGTGCGATGGTTTAAGCATCGTCGCACACAATGCCGGGGTCAGGACAATCGCCACCACGACCGACAATGCCATTGCCGACACAATCGTGATCGAGAACTGGCGATAAATCGCCCCCGTCGACCCGGCAAAGAATGCCATCGGCACAAACACTGCCGACAGAACCAGCGCAATACCAATCAAGGCACCGGTAATCTGGCTCATGGATTTCCGCGTTGCTTCGCGCGGCGGAAGCCCGTCTTCATGCATCACACGTTCAACGTTTTCGACCACAACAATCGCGTCATCGACCAGAAGGCCGATGGCCAGAACCATGGCAAACATGGTCAGCGTGTTGATCGAGTAGCCAAAGGCAGCAAGAATACCGAACGTGCCCAGCAAAACCACCGGCACCGCAATCGTCGGGATCAGGGTTGCCCGCCAGTTTTGCAGGAACAGGAACATCACCAGGAAGACGAGAACAATCGCCTCAAACAGGGTGTGAACCACTTCCTCGATCGATACTTCGACGAACGGGGTGGTGTCGTACGGATAGACAATTTCGACACCCGCCGGGAAGAACGGTTTGAGTTCTGCCAAACGAGCTTTGACGGCCTCGGCGGTATCAAGTGCATTCGAACCGGTCGCAAGGTTGATCCCGATACCGGTTGCGGACTGCGCATTATAGCGCGCAACAACCTCATAGCTTTCGCCACCGATTTCGATGCGGGCCACGTCGCCAAGACGCACCTGCGATCCATCGGTATTGACCTTCAGCAGGATGTTGGCGAATTCATCAACCGTTTGCAGTTTGCTTTGTGCGGTGATGGTCGCGTTGATCTGCTGACCGGGGACGGACGGCGCGCCGCCAATCTGACCGGCGGTGACTTCGGTGTTTTGCGACTGGATTGCCGAACTGACATCCGACACCGTCATGTTATAGGAAATCATCTTGTTCGGATCGAGCCAGACGCGCATCGCGTGCTGTGCGCCAAACACCTGAACCGAGCCAACACCGTTTACACGGGCAAGCGGATCTTCGACCGTGGAAACCACAAAGTCAGACAGATCTTCGGCCGACATCGACCCGTCGCCCGATACAAAGCCAACAACCATCAGGAACGATCCCGATGATTTGGTGACCGTCACACCCTGCTGCTGCACTTCGCTTGGCAGCGACGACATCGCCCCTTGCAGTTTGTTCTGCACTTGAACCTGTGCGATATCGGGGTCTGCTTCGGGTTCAAACGTCAGTGAAATAGACGCCTGACCGTTGGCCGATGAGTTCGAAGACATATACCGCAGATAATCGATGCCGTTCATCTGCTGTTCGATCACCTGTGTGACCGTGTTTTCGACTGTCTCGGCGGACGCACCCGGATAGTTTGCCGAAATCTCGACAGATGGCGGTGCAATAGACGGGTACTGCTCGATGGGCAATTGCCACAACGAAAGTCCCCCCGCCAACATAATCACCAAGGCGATAACCCAGGCGAAGACAGGGCGGTCAATAAAGAATTTTGCCATTGAATACGTCCCTATTCGGCGGCTTTGGCGGTGTCATCGGCGGGTTTAGCCGATCCATCGTCGGCGGCAGTCTCGACCGGCTGCGGCGCGACAGCAGCACCCGGTCCAATGCGTTGGATACCGTCAACAATCAGTTGATCGCCATCTTCCAAGCCAGCAGAAACCAGCCAGTTTTCACCCTGCGATTGTTCGATCTGAAGGTCCTTTGACACGACTTTTCCATCGACAGCGACATAGGAATATGCCGTGCCATCAGGACGGCGCATCACAGCTTTCTGCGGCACAAGGAAGGCCCCTTCAAGACGCCCCTGACGCACCTGACCACGAACAAACATACCCGGCAGAAGTGTGCCATCCGGGTTCGGGAAAACTGCGCGCAACCGAACCGTGCCGGTGGTTTCATTCACCGTTACGTCGGAAAACTGCAAAGTTCCTTTTTGCGGATATTCCGCACCGGTCGCATCAATGATCAGTGACACTTCGATATTACCGGCATCGACACCCTTGATCCGGCCATTTTTGACAGCCTGCTTGATTTTAAGCAGACGGCCACCGGCCTGCGTCACATCGACATAAATCGGATCAAGCTGGGTAATCGTGGTCAGTTTGGCGGCCTGATTGGCGGTCACCAACGAGCCTTCGGAATAATCCGATGAACTGATCTGACCGGAAATCGGTGCCGTCACCGTTGTGTAGGCAAGATCAATCCGGGCCTGTTCAAGCTCGGCACGGGCGGATGCAACTGCGGCCTTGCCCTGTGCCTCGGCGGAAACCGCGTCGTCATAGGTCTGACGGCTGACCGCCTGGGATTTCACCAGCGGGTCATAGCGCGTACGGGTTTTAACAGCCTGATCAAGACTTGCACGCTGGCGCGAAAGTTCTGCCTGTGCGGCATCAACCCGGGCCAGATAAACATCCTGATCAATCATATAAAGTTGCTGGCCGGCTTCAACGATACCGCCTTCGGTAAAGTTGCGCTCCTTGATGATGCCATCAACCTGCGGACGGATGTCCGCCTTACGGAAAGCAACGGTACGGCCCGGCATTTCTTCGACCAGCCCGACAGTCTGCGCTTCAAGGGTTACGGTGCCAACCGGTGTTGCCTGCGGTTGCGCATTGGCCTGTTGCTGACCACCTTCATTTTGCTCGCTACAAGCAGCTACCATAAGGGTAAGCGCTGCGACGCTCGCAAATTTTAAACAAGTTCGCATGGACAAATTGCTGTTCCTTCTAAGTCCCGTCAGCAAAGCATACCACGCGCTTTGCCGTTGCATTTCAAAATACTGTACGGTACAGTACACATTGTGCACTGCACGATCAAGAGCCAATAACAAACGAATTGGAAACGATGAAAGAAACATCGGAAAAGCAAGAAAACCAGTCCTCTAGAAGGTCTGCACGCCGCCGTGCCATGATGGACGCGGCATGGGAACTCCTCCTTGAAAAAGGGTTCTCTGGTGTGACGCTTAATGACGTTATTTCCCGTTCTGGCGGTTCGCGCACCACTGTGTACGAAGCTTTTGGCGGAAAGGATGGCTTGCTCGCTGCCGTGATGGAAGAGCAATGCATCGAGTTTTCCGCAGAGCTTCATATTTCGCTTGAATCCGATCTCCCTCCCCGTGACGCCCTGACAGACTTCGGTAAAAAACTGGCCAAAAAGATACTAACCGAGGAAGCCATTCGCTTCACGCAGATTCTGTTTTCTGAAGGCCAACATTTTATACCTTTGGTTGAGAAGTTTATGAAAGTCGGCCCCGATAGCACGCGGGCACGCCTGTCCCGGTATCTGCGACGCCAACATGACCTTGGTCACATTGTGGTTGATGATCCGGTTCACGATGCCGAATTGTTCAATGCGATGATCATTGGCGACTGGCAAAAACAGATCCTCAAAATGATTGATCCCCCAACATATAGTAACGCCGAGATCGAAAAACGCGTTTTACGTGCGGTTGAGGTCTTCTTATGTGGTGTCGGCAGTGAAAATTACCGCAAAACAGCGGATGATAAAAACTGACCATCCCCTGCTGGTCAGCGACTTGATATCCCCGATCCTAAAGCCCCCCTCCTGACAGCATCCTGTCAGCATCCTGTCAGTTAGAGTGATCCGTTGCGCAATATCTGCCCTATGATTACCAAAATTGAGGTAAACGTTAGGGCAACGCTTTTGGGCCGGTATGGACACCCTTCATGCCACGCCAGCCCTGCAAACCCCGGCAACGGGCCCGCAACGGAGATATCTGCATGCGCATTCGTACGGCTTTTTCATTGATTGGCTTATGGGCACTTTCCCTGCCTGCCTTAACAGTGCAGGCACAGGCCATCACCACAGATAAAGCACGCGATGTCATGGATGCCATCCTGATGCAAAGCGGCATTTCAGCAACCCTGTCGGATGCCACGCTCACATCCGATGGTGCCGCAGCACTGACCTATGATGACATCTCGCTGGGCCTGAGCGGCTATTCCACACCGCGCACGCTCCGCATGGATGGTGTCCATGTCACGGTCCGTGACACCGATCAGGCCAATCAGGTCGATCTGGACATCAAACTGCCCGAACGGGCAAAAATGCAGGCCGAGGCAACCTCGGATCAACGCGATCTCACCATGCGCAATGCCGGTGGGTATCTTCGCTGGGACACCGTGAAAAATGCCCCGGTAACCTTTGACGGGTTTGCCGACTTTTTGATTGGTGATGAACCGGTCACGCGCAAACATTGGCTGATGAACGGCCTTGTGTTGCAATGGTTGCCCGAACAGGCCCGTGTTTCGTGGCAAAGTGCGGAATGGACCGGCGCAAACCGGGAAAAGCGCGGCTCGTCCAAGGCCGCCAGCCTGATTGTCTATCCCGGCGACAACGGTGAAACCCACCTTGATTACGCCCATGATGGCTTATGGCTGCCCAGCCTTTTGCAGCCGCGCACCGTGCGCATCAAAAGCAGCAGCGAAGGCCTGCCCTGGACCGAGGCCAAGCCGATCATTGAAAAGGGCTTCCTTGATATGCTGACCGGAACCGCCCCGCGTATGGCCCGCAAGCAAATCGGCAATGCCCTTTGGCAAAAGGCCGCCGATAATGGTGCGCCGGTCAAAATCGATGAATTTTATATTGAATCACGCGGTCTTGAGGCGCTTGGCACCGGCGAGCTACTGGCCCAACATGCCGCCCGATATGGCTTTACCGGCGAAATGGACTTTAACCTTCTGGGCAAGGACCTTTTGCAAAATTTGATTGGCACGCCGGAAAGCCCGACCCTTCTGGGCGCGCTTGTTCCATTTGCGGTCAATGGACTGGCATCGGGCGAACCGGGGCCCGGCGGCACGACGCAGTATGGCACGCGCCTTCTGGCTGATGGCCGCATTGTGGTAAATGGCGTTACGGTCTATCAGGCACCAAATGGTGGTTAAGACCGAGTCCGCCACGCCCCCGTTCTCGCCCGGCCCATGCAACCGCATTGTGATCTATTGCAAGAATATCGATGCGATGGCGCAGTTCTATGCCGATCACTTTGGCTATCAGCCATCCCAAAAAGACGGGGATCGAATTCTTGAACTGATGGCACCTGATGGCGGTCTCATCCTGATGCTCCATCAGGCGGGAAAGGGACAGCGCAACGGCCAGTCGCTGATCAAGCTGGTATTTGACGTGCGCGACGTCGAACATACACGCAGTAATTTGCTGGAACGCGGCATCAAGGTCGGGCCACTCCATCAGGCGGACGGCTATTGCTTTGCCAACATGAAAGACCCGGCGGGCAATTCGGTTTCGATCTCAAGCCGGGCGTTTGCGTAACGTGTAAGCGCATTTCAATCATACATCTTGTTGACGCCCCCACCGGAACTTCGCATGATCCGCAGACGAGACTGGCCACCGAAAGTGCCGGTCCACGCAAATCAGGGAGTTTCTCAGAATGAAGATCAACAAAACCGGCCTCCTTTCCGGACTGGTCGTCGCCGGTAGCCTTTTTGCATCGATCAGCAGCGCATCGGCCGACACCATCAAGGTGGGCATCGCCAACTTTGGCGAGCATCCGCAGCTCAATGCCGCGATCGCGGGCTTTAAGGAAGCCATGGCCGAAAACGGCTTTGTCGAAGGCACCGATGTCACCTATTCCGAAAGCCACACCAACTTTGACGCATCTCTGGTGCCCCAGATGATCACGAAGTTGCAGGCCGAAAATCCCAAGCTGATCTATACCGTAACCACCCCGGTATCCCAGATCGCCAAACAGATTTTGGCCGGTTCAGACATTCCAATCGTGTTTTCGGCTGTGACCGATCCGGTTGCGGCCAAGCTTGTCCCGTCGTGGGACGCTGGTGACACCAACATGACCGGCGCTTCGGATCTACAGGACATCGCAGCAGTTCTCGAATTCACCCGTAAACTCCTGCCCGATGCCAAACGTCTTGCCATCCCCTACAACCCGGGTGAGGCCAACGACGTTGCCCTGCTTGAAAAGGTCAAAGAACTTGCACCTGCTGCCGGGTTCTCGGTCGTTTCGGTGGGCATTGATAACGTCAATGACATCTTGCAGCGCATCACATCGGTCGCCGGTAAGGCCGATGTCATCTATACCCCGGCATCCAACCTGATCCAGCCGGCGATTGCAGCCGTGTCGGCTGCTGCCCGCCAGATCGGTGTGCCGATTGTCAATTCTGACAGCTCCGCGGTTGCCAACGGCACCGTCCCGGCCAGTTTCTCGGTCGATTATGGGCAAGTTGGCCTGAATGCAGGTAAAATTGCCGCAGAAATCCTGAACGGCAAATCACCGGCAGACATTCCGCCGTCCGCCCCGACCTATGAGACCCACGCGCCGATGATTTCAAAGTCAGCCGCGGCGGCCTTTGGGATCGAAATCCCGGCATCGTTTGACGATTGCGGCTGCATTGTCGAATAATTTCGCCCTGACGTGAACACCCATTGGCGCCGCAAGGGTCCATCCCCTTGGGCGCCAATGACATTCGGGCATGTGCCGCACGTCTTTCGGCACAATACCCCAAGGAGAAGACGGATGCTTGAAGTCCGATCTGCACGGAAAGTTTTTTATGCCGGTCAGGCCGACGAGAAAATCGCACTTGATAACCTTGACCTGACCCTACAAACCGGCGAATTCGGCGTTGTCATCGGCTCAAACGGGGCTGGGAAAAGCACCATGCTCAATGCCGTGTCGGGCGCACTCCCCCTTGACAGCGGCCAGATCGCGATTAACGGCGATGACGTTACCGACACCCCGGTGCACAAACGCGCCAAACGGATCGCACGGGTGTTTCAGGACCCGATGCTGGGCACAGCCGCCAGCATGACCGTTGCTGAAAATATGCTTCTGGCCGATTTGCGCAGCACCGACAGGACCCTTGCGCGCGGGCTCAATGCCAAACGTCTTGCCGACTATAAGGACCGCCTTGCAGCCCTTGGGCTTGGGCTTGAAAACCGGCTCGACACCAAGGTCGAATTGCTTTCGGGCGGGCAGCGTCAATCATTATCCCTGATCATGGCGGTCGGTGGATCGCCCGATTTATTGTTGCTTGATGAACATACCGCCGCCCTTGATCCGCGCACGGCTGATCTTGTGATGCAGGCCACAGTGCGCGCCGTTGATACCTTTAAACTGACGACGTTGATGGTGACCCACAATATGGCCCACGCGGTTGATTACGGGCATCGGGTGATCATGCTCGATGCCGGGCGCGTCAAACTGGAAATCGGCGGCGACGAAAAAGCCAATGTCACCGTGGCAAAACTGGTCGACCATTTCGCGGTCAAGACCGATGCCATGATGCTGGGGGCGGGAGCATAAAACCATGATGGAATTTATATCCTCGACCTTTACCAGCTACGTCGCCCTTGTGCCGGTAACGCTCTCGCAAAGCTTTATTCTGGCATTTGTCGTGATGGGGATCATGATCCCGTTCCGCACTCTGCAATTCCCCGATCTCACCAGCGAAGGCGCCTATCCGCTCGGCGGCTGTGTCTGCGGGGTGTTGATTGCGGCCGGGGTTAATCCGGCACTGGCGATTGTTGCTGCCCTTGCGTGTGGTTTTTTGGCCGGGTGCTGTACAGCCCTTATTCATCTGCGGTTTCGCATCCACACGTTACTTGCCGGGATCTTGATGATGACGATGCTCTACAGCATCAATTTGCGGATCATGGGCAAATCGAACCTGTCGATCTTTGGCTCTGACACCGTTTACAACTGGGCACCCTTTGTCACGCCGGGCTTCCCGGTCAGCAAGATCATCATTGCCGGGCTGATTGGGGCGGGCGTATTTCTCGCACTCAACTGGTTCTTTAAAACCGAAAAGGGCACCGCATTACGCGCGGTTGGCTCCAACCCGGCGATGGCCGAGGCACAGGGCATTTCGGTCTGGGTATCGACCATTATCGGTGTCGGCCTTGCCAGCGGTTTTTCCGCCACAAGCGGCGCACTGATGGTGCAGGCACAGGGCTTTGCCGATGTGAATATGGGCCTTGGCATTCTGATCAATGGCCTTGCCGCCCTTATGATTGGCGAGGCGGTTGTTGGCAAACAATCGGTCTGGCGTCAGTTGCTCGCCCCGTTTGTCGGTGCGATCATTTATTATCAGTTGGTGTCGCTGTGTCTGGCGGCAGGCATGCCCCCACCCGATTTGAAACTGGCCACGGGCCTTTTCGTTCTGGCCATGCTGGCCCTGCCCAGCCTAAAACGTGGGCGTGGTGCCGGTGGCACCCCGGCCCGTGAAAAGTTCCGCGAATAGGTTTCGCACAAACATCCTCCACAGACGAAAAACGGCCGCCCACATGCATCATCGGGGCGGCCGTGTGCTTTGCTGTCGTATAAACTTACCAGCTGTATTTCAGTGTTGCCAGAACCGTGCGGCCGTCACCGTAGAAGCGACTGCCAAACGTGTTGGACGACACATACTCGCGGTCAAACAGGTTGGTGGCATTAATCGCAACGCTGACATTATCGGTCACCATATAGTTGACCATTGCATCAACCACCGTGTGCGACCCCAGAAGTGACGCATTGGCATTATTGTTGTAACGCGACCCGACAAACCGCAAACCACCACCAAATGTCAGATCACCAAACACGCCATGCTCGGGAATTGTGTGATCAAGCCATGCCGATGCGGTATGTTCCGGGACCATTTCGGGGCGGTTGCCAATATTGGTCGTGATCACATCCTCTTTGATTTCCGCATCAAGATAGGTATAGGCAAGCGTCATATTGGTGCGGTCATCAAGTGACATTTTGCCTTCCAGCTCAACCCCGCGTGAATTGATTTCACCGACTTGACGATGAACAGAATAATCCGCATTCCACTGCGAAACATTTTCCTGCGTCAAGTCAAACACGGCTGCTGTGAACATCGCATCCATCCCGGCAGGCTGATATTTCAGGCCAACCTCGTACTGCGTGCCTTCCTGCGGCTTCGCCCCACCCGGAAGCGACGAGGTGCTGGAATACACCGGCTGGAAAGATTCCGAATAGTTGCCGTAAATCGAAACTTCGTCGGTTGCCTTGTACGTCAGGCCAAGGCGCGATGTAAATTTGTGGTCATCGCGCTCTTCGACGGTGCCGCTGCTAATCGTATCAACATCACTTTGGACATAATCAAAACGTCCGCCAACCGTCGCGATCCAGTCATCGGCAATGGTCAATTGTTCTTGCACATAAAGACCATAGGATGACTGCGTAATTTCCGTGTCTGAACTGCTGGTGAAATTGATGCATGACGTTCCGCAATACACCGGGTTGTAGGGATCAATTGGCGATGCCGTGCCGTCAAAGCGCTTTTCACGGTTCTGATCGCGGTTAAAGTCGATCCCCACCAAGGTCTTGCTATCAAGGTTGTCGTTAACTGCGGTGTCATATTCCATCTGGTTGTCGACGGCAAACCGGTCAAGCTCGCCATAAATCGCGAACGCAGACCGATTGCCAAGCGGTGTCGTATCGTTCAGATAAACCGTTTCATAATCCAGATCGACATGGGTGTAGCGCGCATTCTGACGAAATTCGAGTTTGTCCGTAATCTGATGGGACAGCGCATAGCCAAGGTTGGTTTCTTCCGTATCGAAATTGTTGAAATCCGGCTCCCCAAAAAAGGCATCCCGGCTGGTTTCAATCCCGGTAGGGAAACCGTACCCAAGGTTACTTTCGCGGTTGCTATAGCTGGTCAGCAACGTCAGCTCGGTCCCGGCCTTGGGCGCATAGGTAAAGGCCGGTGCTATATAAATACGATCATCCTGCGAATAATCCTGAGCACGTTCGGCATCCTGCCAAAGCCCGGTCAGGCGATAGGTCCAGTTGCTGTCTTCGGCCACCGGGCCGGTAACATCCCCACCGCCGCGCAGATGATTTTCGCCAAACGTGGTAAAGACCTCGCCGCTGGCTTCGTCTTCTGGACGTTTCGTCACCAGATTGACCAGACCACCGGGCCCATTCATGCCAAACAAGCTGGAGGTTGACCCTTTCAGGATATCAACCTGCTGCAAGCCGTAAGGTTCCTGACGTGCTGTCGTGAAGTTATAGGTGCGCGATGACAATCCATCGCGGTACGTCGAAAGCGATGAATAGAACCCTCTCAGGCGGACATAATCATACCGCACGTCCGAGCCATATTCGCCCGCCTGCACGCCTGCTGTATAGGCAACAGCCTGCTGCACATCCTGTACATTGCGGGTTTCCAGTTCCTTCTGCGTGACAACCGACACCGCCGCAGAATCATCTAAAACCGGCGTATCGGTTTTGGATGCCGTAAGGCTGCGGTTGGCAACAAAACTGTCGGTGATTGCATCATTCGGACCTGAAAGCTCAACCCCGGTTGCCTCAACCCGCACAGGGTCAAGCACCTCGCCATCGGCCGCAGCCCCGGTCTGAAGCGCTTCGATCACCACCGTACCATCGCCGGTCACATCATAATTCAGCCCCGATCCGCCGAGCAGCACTTCAAGCGCTGTATCCGCCCGCATGGTCCCGGTAACCGCGCGGCCCTCAAGACCTCGCACCAACGCGCCATCGACCGTCACCTGCAACCCCGACTGCACGCCAAACTGCGCCAGCGCCCGGGTCAGCGACTGGGCGGGAATGTCAAATTCATGCTGGTTCTCAAGGCTATTCTGACCGGCCTGCTGTGCCATCACTGGCGTTGCCAGCAATACCGGCACCAATGCTGTCGTCATCATCAAAGCACTCGCGACAAGCGCCACGCGACCACGATTTCGCATCGCGGTTGCTCCCCCATTCGTCATTCTTTTATCTCCGGTTTCACATCATATGCCTTACTCGAATTGAGAATGCAAACGCTTCTCAATTTCGCATACAAAACAAAACGACCGGGGATATGGATTTTTCAAAAAAACTTTCGAAAAATCATTCTTTTCTGGGAAAACCGGCAAAATCCTGCGGCTCGAACCGGGGGAAAAGAGTCTCGCCCCATTGGTGAAAAAGGCGGTTTTATCGCCTATCCCGTCACGAGGCAGACAGCACGGCTCAGATGATTTTTGCTTATGACGGGGATACAACCAAAACCCACGGCGTCACTTCACGCACCACCGCGTTTTGCGCACGCGCAATTGCGCGCAAGGCCAACACCGGATCGGTCAGGCGATACACCCCGGTAACAGCCTGTCCGGAAAGGGCTTCATCGCTGATGATGATTGCCCCCTTGAAGTACCCCCGAAGACGATCAACCACATCGCCAAGCGGCTGATCCTGCGCAATCAGTTGATGATTGCGCCATGCCGCCACCTGACCTGTTGGCGTATCGCCGCGCAGAACATTTCCATCGCCGCGCACCTGTAAACTTTGCCCCGGCTCCAGAAATTCCGAATGTGCGACAAGATGGGCGGCGTTATCCACCCGCACCCGGCCATGTTCGACGGCAACCTGTGTCACCCCGGCCCCCTCGGACACATCAAATCCAGTGCCAAGAACCGTAACATCGGCCAAACGAGCCGCAACCTTAAACGGGCGCAATGGGTCTGGCGTCACCTCAAAAAAGGCTTCGCCACCTAGCAATTCAACCGCCCGCACGCCATCTTCGAACGTCACACGAAGGGCACTTTCCGGCGCAAGCGTCACCCGGCTGTTATCGGCAAGGGTGATTGTGTTGATCTGCCCAGTGCCCGTACTGTAATCGGCCTGTAACTGGGTGGCGATTTTCGGACCAAACAGGGCGGCAAACAACGATGCCGCCACCGCCAGCCCGCCAAGACCAATACCGCGCCAAGACCCATTGCCACGACGGGCAAAACGTCCCTGTGCCTGAACGACCTGTGCCGCATTCCCCGGCACGGTATTTTCGACGGGCGCATCCTGTATTTCAGCCCCGGCAACCGTACTTTCTGTATCGGAACGATGGGCCGAACTGGCCGCACGAACTGGGTGGCTATCCTGCCCAGTCAAAACGTCATGTGCCCGCGTGTCATGCAAAAAACGCTGCCAATCGGCGGGATCATCCGCGGTACCGTTGCGCGAAGATATCATCTGCTGCGCGGTCACCTGCCCCATCAATCGGGCCGTCTTTTGGGTTGAGTCCCAGGCACTCTGATGGGCTGGACTTTGCGCATACCAATCATCAAACCGCGCGCGCAGGTCCGCATCATCGGGTGCATCCTGCAACAGGATCAACCAATTGGTTGCGTCTTGTACCACCCGTTTGCTGGCTGGCTCGCGCGTTCCTGCCATCACGTTACCTTTGCTCGGCTCTGCACAACCGGCCCCATTACGGCATTTTTCCTCGACACCTTTGTCACGCCATATCCCCAAATGGATGAAGGCCAATTGCCTTTTACGCCAAAAACCCGGCGATGGTCATGGTTGTGCGTCATGGCCATCCCCCCAGTCGTTCGCGACAATGATCAATGCCTTCTGCCACAAGTTTATGGGCCAAGGGAACCGAGACATCTAAAAACAGTGCAATTTCACGCAGTTTGGCCCCGCCAAAACGATGCATTTCGCAGGCAATGCGGGTTCGGTCGGGCAATTCTGCCATGGCCTGCATCACCTTGGCATAGTCGTCCTTGTAAAGCGCGATGGTTTCCGGATCGGGACTGTCGGCCGCAGACGTCTGCACCGCGATGTCATAGTCCGCGCCACCGGTTACACTGCGTTCGCGCGCCGCACTGCGTTTGCTATCCAGTGCCAAGTTCCGCACGATCCGGTACAGATACCCGGTCGCATCCTCAAGGAATCTTCCTTTCGACGCCTCATCAAAGCGCAGCCATGCTTCCTGCACCAGATCTTCGGCCTGTACACGGTTGCCGATGATCGTACTGGCATAGCTCACAAGCGCCGAGCGCTGACGCATAAACAGGGTTAAGGATGGTGAATTTCCGGCCAAGCCGCATCTTCCTTTGGGCGACGCAATCACTGCCTGAACCGGCAGCGATACGAGACTTACCTAAAATGAGACTGATTATCAATATCTATTAATTCCTCATCACCAAAGAGACGCTCAGCTTAGGGAATTGGTTACAATGCTCTGCTATAGAAGGACTGATCAAACAAGAAACAACCATCCGGGGGAACCACCGTTGCAAAAAATCAGCCTTGTCATTCTTGCCACCGGCGTTGTCGCCGCAGGCCTTTGGGGTGTTGGCGATTATATGTCGCGCAAGGGCGAAGCACATGGCGATGTGGTGCGCGGTCAATCCATTGCCGAACAAACCTGCCTGCGCTGCCACACCAAATTCGAAGGCGACCCGCTTCCCGATCCGGCCATCACTGACGCCCCGGCACTGGCAAGCTTCGGGCAACGCTGGCCGCTTGAAAACCTTGAAGAAGCATTGGCCGAAGGCATTTCCGTATCGCATGACGATCTGACCATGCCGGAATTTACCCTCACCCCTGAAAGCATTGCCGATCTTCTGGTTTACTTCGAAAGCCTGACCGACGCGGCCAACGCCAAGTAAACAGCCTGCCGGGTCGTCCGGCGGCACCGTCGGCGCAAACATTGGTCATCGGCCAAATCCTCTCCCAATCGGCTTTTATCCTTGATGACGCCCACCGATGATGACGCCCCGGGCAAGCCAACCGGGGCGTTGGTGCGTCTTTTCCGCGTCTTCACGCTGATGTGATCGCGCATAATTAAATCGCATACGATTTACTATTGCCCGACTATTATTTCATCGCTACAAACCATTCATCGCAACAACAGACCGCCAGCGCAGCCGACCCCCGGCGCCCCGGCATAAGGAGAGATGAAATGTTCAATCTGAAAAATCTGGCCAAAGCAGCAGCCATCGGTGCGGGCCTGATGGTCGCACAGGCCCCGGCGTTCGCCGCCGACACAGACGCCAAACCAACCATTGTTCTGGTTCATGGTGCATTTGCCGCCTCCGACAGCTGGGACGGCGTTACCCCGATCCTTCAAGACGAAGGCTATCAGGTCATCAGCGTTGCCAACCCGCTGCGCAGTGTATCTGGCGATGCTGCCTATACCCGCTCCTTGGTCGATAGCATTGCCGGTGATGTTGTTCTGGTTGGTCATTCTTATGGCGGCCCGGTCATCACCAATGCCGCAAAGGGTGCCACCAATGTCAAATCACTGGTTTATGTCGCCTCTTTCGCCCCGGTAAAGGGTGAAACGATTGCTGAACTGGCGGCAAAATTCCCCGGTGGCACATTGGGCGAAGCCCTGGCAGCCCCGGTTCCACTGGGAAATGGTGTGAATGATCTGTACATCGAACCGACCAAGTTTCATGCCCAGTTCGCCGCCGATGTCCCGGCCGACAAGGCCCGTCTGATGGCAACCGCGCAACGCCCGGTCACTGACTTTGCGCTCAACGAACCGTCTGGCAATGCCGCATGGAAAGACATCCCCTCGTTCCACATCTTTGGCACGGCTGACAAAAACATCCCGCTTGCCGCCATGGAATTCATGGCAGAACGCGCCAATTCGAAAAAAACGGTTGTCATTGACGGCGCATCCCATGTCGTCATGGTCTCAAACCCCAAAGCCGTCGCCGACCTGATCGTTAAGGCCGCAACCGCCAACTGATCAGCAACACTTTACTTAACGCCTCCCGCCTCCCTCAACGATGCCCCACTGCGCGCTGCATTCCTGATGCGGCGCGCTTTTTTTTTTGCACGAAGCTGACGGTGCAACTGCTGGTACCACGACGTTTCGGACATCGCGGGCGCATCCCCGGCCCATCCCTCTAATAAATGCGTCAAACTTGCCCATATGTCATAGATGACACCGCACCCAAGGTTTACATATGCTTGCAGATTGCTGGCGATTTTACTGGTGACTTTTTGTGCCATCCGCACACTGAGCGCCAAAGAAGTTCTGGTGATCGCAACCAATGACGACTATCCGCCTTTTATCCTGAAGGACCAGAAACACAGCTTTCTGCCCGATCTGTTTGATGAGATCGGCGACCAGATGGGTGTGACGTTTGAGTTTCGCTATCTTCCATGGCAACGCTGCGCGCAAGCCGTTCAGACCCATGAAGTGTGGGGCGCAATTCCCTATACCCGAAATGAAGAACGCGACAAAATCTATGACTTTTCCGACCCGATCTATTTTAGTGATGCCAAGTTTTTCGCCTATGATCCCAAGGGCGAAGCACCGCAGATCTCCTATCAAAACCTAAGCGACCTTGACGGTTGGACCATCGGCGGCATTCAGGGATATTATTACGTTCCAATGTTTACCGAGGCCGGTCTGGATGTCGATTACGCACACTCAGAAGAACAGAACATCAAACGCCTGCAGCTCGGCCGGATTGATCTCACCCCGCTGCCCAGTACAATTGGGTGGTATTTGATCAAAAAGCTGTTCCCGGCCAAGGTCGCCGAGAACTTCTATACGCTTAAAAAACCGCTGATTTCCAGTGCGCCCTTGCATGTTATGACATCAAAAAACTATCCCGATAACGAAAACCTTATGGCGCGCTTCAACGCCGCACTCGCGGAAATCAAGAACAATGGGACCTTCGCAGAACTCGTTAACAGGCATGGGCTGGTGCTAAGCTTTTAAAGGCAGGCAGCCTTAATCAATGCTGTGGGATTTCGGCGGCGGCCCCGATCTCCACACCGATTCTCATCGAAAACCGACCGAGTTGGACCAAAACGCCTGCACTCATCGCGCAAAACGCAGTGCAAAGCCATCCAGAACCCTTTGCACCGCAAACGCCCGGATAAAGCCGGATCGTCCCCATTCGCGGTTGCAAAACATCCCCCGAAATTGAATTCCTTCTTGACTTGAACCGCGTCACTCTCAAAATTGGTCTGACGTCTGATGGCTGACCAAATCAATCAAGCCGATCAGACGATTTGGAAATCAGATAAAGGTGTGATGTGTCGCAATCGGCAGGTGCCACTATTCGACCCATACAAACCTCAGGGCGTCGTGATGCGATCCTTGAATCCCTGACGCACTTCATCGTGCAGTCAGATTTGAAACCCGGCGATCAACTGCCCCCGGAACGTGAATTAATGGCCGGGCTGAAAGTTGGCCGGTCCAGCATCCGCGAGGCCATCGGCCATATGCAGGCACTCGGCATTGTCGAAATCAAGCGCGGCTCGGGCACCTATCTCAAACGCCCGGTTTCGGAAAAAACCCTGTATATGCCGCTGTCCATCGCCACCCAGCGTGACGGCCTTTTACAAACCCTTGAAGTCCGCCGCGGGCTGGAGGTCGAAGCCAGCATGCTGGCCGCCAAACGCGCCACCCCCGACGACATCGCCGAAATGCGCACTGCCCTTGACGCGATGGAGGCCGAACATCTTGAGTTCGGCACCGCCGGTCAGGCCGACCTTGTCTTTCACCTGTCGATCTACAAGGCGTCAGGCAACCCGCTGTTTGAACAACTTCTGGGTCAAATGCGCGAAGCATTCGAAAGCTTCTTTGCCCAGCCGTTCAACCGTCCTGACTTCGCCGGTGAATCGTTTGAATTTCACCGCATGCTGTTTGACGCGATTGTTGCAGGCAACGCCGAAGACGCCCGCCAGCAAACCCTTGCCATCCTTGAAATCGTCGAACGCGATATCGTGAGAATGTCTGATGAAGAACAACAATAATTCCACCACGCCCAAAGCACCCGTCATGGCACCCGTCACCGCCCCGGAAAGTGTCGTCGCCTATGACGAAAGCCACTTTGCCAATGCGGTCGTGCCACCGATTTTCCAAAACTCGCTGTTTACCTTCGAAAATTGCGCCGAAATGATCGAAACCTATGCCGGTCGCAAAATCCGCCCGGTCTATTCGCGGGGCCTAAACCCGACCGTGCGCGCCTTCGAAGACAAAATCGCCGCCCTTGAAAAAACCCAAGACGCCCTTGGCCTTGCCAGCGGCATGGCCGCCATCTCGTCGGCCGTGCTATCGGTCGTCAAACCCGGCGACCGCATTGTCTCGGTCGAACATTGCTATCCCGATGCCTATCGGTTTTTTGAAATGTTCCTGCGCGACATGAATGTCACCGTCGAGTATGTCGATGGCCGCGATATTGATGCGGTGCGTGCCGCCCTGCCCGGTGCCAAGGTTCTATACCTTGAAAGCCCGACAAGCTGGACGTTTCACACCCATGACATCGCCGCCCTGTGTGATGCGGCCCGCGATCATGGTGCGGTTTCCATGATCGACAACAGTTGGGCATCCCCGATCTTTTGTCAGCCAGCAACCCTTGGCTGTGACGTGGTCATTCATTCGGCCTCGAAATACCTTGGCGGGCACAGTGATGTGGTTGCCGGCGTCATTGCCGGGACAAACGAGTTTATCGGACGGGTCCGCTCCAACGTCCTGCCTTATCTGGGCGCGAAATTATCGGCCTTTGACAGTTGGCTGTTGCTGCGCGGTTTGCGCACCCTTCCCGCCCGCATGCGCGAACATCAACGCTCCGCCCTGATCATTGCGCAAAACCTTGCCGACCACCCACAGGTCACCGCGGTTCACTACCCCGGACTGATGACCCCACCCGCACCGGGGTTAAACGGGTCGTCCGGACTTTTCTCATTCGAGTTTTCGCCAAAGGTCAATATCCCGACCTTTGTTGATGCGCTGCGCTTTTTCAAAATCGGCGTGTCATGGGGCGGACACGAAAGCCTGATTGTCCCCGCACTGGTTACGCGGGCGCAAGTGGGCGGACCCAATTCGGCGATGCGCTTTGGCGTGCCGGAAAATCTGGTCCGCCTGCACATCGGCCTCGAAAGTGCCGAAGACCTCTGGTCTGATCTGGCCACCGCAATCGAGGCAAGCCTGAAGTAAGAACACCAAACGTTTAAAAAAACAGGGAACTTCACAATGAACTGGAAAACAACGCTACTGGCAGGTGTGACCTCAATTGTACTGACAGGTCAGGCATATGCCGACACAACCTTAAAACTGGTCGAAGTCATCACCAGCCCGGAACGCACCGAAACGCTCAAAACCCTTGTCGCACAATACGAAGAAGCCCACCCGGGCGTGACGGTTGAAATCACATCCCTTCCATGGGGACAGGCGTTTGAAAAATTTGCCACCATGGTCTCGGCCGGGCAAACCCCCGACATCGTTGAAATGCCCGATACGTGGTTAACCCTTTATGCCAACAATGGCGCGCTCGAAAGTCTTGAGCCCTATATCAAGGACTGGGACGGCGGCAAAACGCTCAATGACCGCGCGCTTGAGTTTGCCCGCTCGGCCGACGACACCGCCTATATGCTGCCCTATGGCTTCTATCTGCGTGCGATGTTCTATAACAAAAAACTGTTCAAGGAAGCCGGTGTTACCGACGTTCCGGTCACCCTTGAAGATTTCCGCGACGCCGCCCAAAAGGTTTCCGCCCTGCCCGGTAAGTCCGGCTACTGCATGCGTGGTGGTCCGGGGGGCCTGAATGGCTGGGTGATGTTTGGCGCCACGGCGGCGGGATCGAACGAATTCTTTACCGAGGACGGACAAAGCACCTTTAATTCAGACGGCTGGCAGGACGGCCTTGAATATCTGGTGGATATTTACAAGGACGGTCTGGCGCCAAAAGACAGCCTGAACTGGGGCTTTAACGAAATCGTCGCCGGTTTCTATTCGGGCACCTGTGCGATGCTGGATCAGGACCCCGATGCCCTGATTGCGATTTCCAGCCGCATGAAGGAAGAGGACTTTGGTGTCACCACCATGCCCAAAGGCCCATCTGGCAAGGCATTCCCGACCATTGGCTATGCCGGTTGGTCAATGTTTGCCAACAGCGATCATAAGGACGAAGCATGGGATCTGATTGCCCATCTTGAATCCAAGGAAAGCAACCTTGCGTGGAACAAACGCATTGGTGCGCTTCCGATCCATGATGGTGCCGAAAGCGACCCGTTCTTTGCCAGCCCGCAATTCGAAGGCTGGTTTGCCGAGCTGTCTGACCCCGATGTCCATCCGACGGTCATGCCGACCCACCTTGAAGAATTCGCCTTCTTTAAGGACAGTCTGGTCATCCGCACCAGTCAGGAAGCCATGCTGGGCCGGATTACACCTGAAGAACTCGCCAATCAGTGGGCGGAATATCTGACCGCCGCACAGCAAAAATGGATGCAGGCAAAGCAGTGACTTTGGCAACGCAAACCGGAAAACTCCCCGTCGAAAGACGGGGGGGCTTCTCCAAAAAACTTTCCGGTATCATCGAACCCTATCTTTATGTCTCGCCGGCACTGGTTCTGATCATTGCGGTCATGTTGATGCCGCTGATCCTGGGCCTAAGCTATGCCTTCCGTGACATCCGCATCCTCAATCCGTTTAGCGGCGGCTTTGTCGGCATGGCCCATTTCCAAACCCTGATGTCTGATCAGGCGTTTTTGGGCGCACTGGCCAACACCGCATGGTGGACGTTCGGATCATTGGTGTTTCAGTTCGGCCTTGGCCTTATCCTTGCCCTTCTGCTCAACCGGGCCTTTTTGGGCCGTGGTCTTATTCAGGCACTTGTGTTTCTGCCATGGGCGGTGCCGACCTTCTTGTCGGGGCTCAACTGGGCATGGATGTTTAACCCGGTGGTTGGTCCCTTGCCCCACTGGATGACATCGCTTGGCCTGATGGCCGAGCCTTACAACATCCTGTCGGACCCTGATCTTGCGATGTGGGGCCCGATCATTGCCAATATCTGGTTTGGCATTCCGTTCTTTGCCATCACCATGCTGGCCGCCCTGCAATCCATCCCCAAGGAATTGTACGAGGCCGCCTCAATTGATGGCGCAACCACGCGTCAGCAGTTTGTCAGCATCACCTTGCCCTTCCTCGCGCCCACCATCGCGATCACCTTGATGCTGCGCACCATCTGGATTGCCAATTTCGCCGATTTGATTGTCGTCATGACCAAGGGCGGCCCGGCTGATTCCACCCAGATTGTTGCCTCCTACATCTTCACACAGGCCTTCCGCCGACTTGATTTTGGCTATGCCTCGGCGATTGCCGCAGTCCTTCTGGTCTTGTTGCTGGCCTATGCGCTCAGCGTGATTGCGCTGCGTCGTGCCATGACGCACGCTGATAACTAGGGAAATCCCCAAATGACCCTGACCGGACACACATCAACACGCAAAATGCTCTATTGGGGCAGTCATTATCTGATGATTGCCGCCTTTGTGATCTTTGCGCTGTTTCCGCTTTACTGGTTGCTTAAGGTGTCCGTGACGCCAAACGACATCCTCTATACCGAAGGTGTGCGTATGTGGCCGTCACGCACCACGTGGGACAACTACACATTCGTTCTGACCCAAAGCAACTTCCCCCATTACTTCATGAATTCGGTGATTGTCGCGGGCACAACGGCTGCGGTCACAACCGTAATCGCCGCCCTGACCGGCTATGCGTTTTCGCGCTTTGCCTTTCGCGGCAAGGTGATCATCGTCGCCCTGATGCTGATCACGCAGATGTTCCCGCTGGTCATGCTGATCGCGCCGATCTTTAAAATTCTGGCCCCGCTTGGCCTGACCGACAGCCTGACCGGGCTGATCATTGTCTACACCGCGTTTAACGTGCCGTTTGCCACCTTCCTGATGCAGTCGTTCTTTGACGGCATCCCCAAGGACCTTGAAGAAGCTGCAATGATTGATGGCAATACCCGGTTTGAAGCCTTCCGCGCGATCATTCTGCCACTCACCCTTCCCGGTGTGGCGGCAACCCTTGGCTTTGTCTTCACCGCCGCCTGGAGCGAGCTTTTGTTCGCCCTGATGTTGGTCAGCAGTGAGTCCGCATCAACCTTCCCGGTTGGGCTTCTGTCATTCGTTTCGAAATTCAGCGTCGATTTCGGCCAGATGATGGCTGCTGGCGTGCTGGCACTTATTCCCGCCTGTCTGTTCTTCCTGCTGATCCAGCGTTATCTGGTGCAGGGCCTGACAGCAGGCGCGGTCAAAGGATAAGAGGACAACTTTTATGGCTTCTATTGAAATTGCAAATGCCCGCAAAAGTTACGGTGCGGTTGATGTGCTGCACGGCATTGATCTTGACATCAGCGACGGCGAATTCATCGTCCTTGTCGGCCCGTCGGGCTGTGGAAAATCAACGCTTTTGCGCATGATCGCCGGGCTCGAAGACATCACATCGGGCGATATCTCAATCGCTGGCAATGTCGTCAACGACCTGCAACCGAAAGACCGCGACATCGCCATGGTGTTTCAGTCCTACGCGCTCTATCCGCATATGTCGGTGGCCGAAAATATGAGCTACGCACTCACCTTGCGCAAAACCGCCAAGGACAAGATTGCTGACGCCATCACAAATGTCGCCGATATCCTGGGGCTCAGCGCATTGCTTGAACGCCGCCCCAAGGCACTTTCGGGTGGGCAGCGCCAGCGTGTTGCCATGGGGCGTGCGATTGTCCGAAAACCACAGGCGTTTTTGTTTGATGAACCGTTGTCAAACCTTGATGCCCGCCTGCGTGAACAGATGCGCACCGAAATCCGCAAACTCCACCGTCGCCTTGGCGCCACATCGGTCTATGTCACCCATGACCAGATCGAAGCCATGACCATGGCCGACCGGATTGTCGCCATGCATGACGGCATCATCCAGCAGGTCGGAAGCCCGGTCGAAATCTATGACCACCCGGCTAACATCTTCGTCGCCAGCTTCATCGGCTCGCCTGCCATGAACTTCCTCGAAGGCGCCTATGAAACTAGCGGAGATAACGGCACTGATGGCGCGGGTGTTCGTCTGTCGGACGGATCTCTGGTTCCGGTTCTGCACGCCCAAGGGGCAACAACCCATCAGCCCGTCACCCTTGGCGCACGCCCCGAACACATCACCATCGTATCTGATGCCAATTCCGGCCTCGCCGCCCGTGTCGATCTGATCGAACCGATGGGTCTTTCGACCCTTGTCCATGCCACACTGGCAGGCAAACCGATCAAGATTTTCACCATGGACCGCCCCGATTACGCCGTCGACAGCACCATTCACGTCAGCTTTGACATGGAAAAAGTGCATGTCTTTGACACCACATCCGAATTGCGCCTGCCCCCGGTTATCGAACCGCACGCGCCCCTGACTGAGTAAATAGCCGCATCAATCGAATAACAATTTAAAGGATATTTACTTTGACAGAAACACCACCATTGATCACCATTCTCTAATTCAAGTTAAGGGAGATCAAAGATGGCTATGACCGGCGCTGAAAAACTTATGATGCTAATGCTTGCTGAAATTCACGAAGCCACGGTGAAGTCCGGCGAAATCGACACGAAATTGATCAAGAGCGCCGTAATAAACAGGCATGAGTGGGCGCTGGCATGGGAGTACGCCAATTTCATCTCTGACGAAGAGCTTTCTACTCCTGAGTATGTTCATGAAACGTCAGGCATTCTCACGGCTTGGCTCGTCATAGAAAACAGCTATCAACGTCTTTCAAACGAAGAAAAGAAAGAAGTAGATGCTGTATACGGCAGAAAGCCAGTTTTTGGTGGATTTGATGGGAACAATGAGAGCGAGCATTATTCGGCGGCCTTGTTCTTGATTGATGATCTTCACCGCTTTGCCCTTTTCAAGGGAAGAGACATCAACTCTCATATGATTTCTCTTCAAAAGCATAAAGCGATTCAAGAGCGTTACAAGCCTTTTGCGGCCAATTTGCACTCTGGTGTACTAAACAAGAATGCCCTTATAGAGATTCTGCAGTAAGCCCCTAGTAAGTTCACACGCCATGCGATTGGTGGCGCTCAAATCGCAGACAACACCTTTCATCAAATTTAGGGCGGGGTGCGATAAACGCCCCGCCCATCATCCACAGCACCCCTTACCCATTTCGGTCAACGCTGGTTTGTTAAAACCCCGCAAGAAGCACGACCCAAAGGCATTTGCCTGTCGCATGACGGACTGACCATGCCGGACTGACCATGCCGGAATGCCCCACACCCCCCAAAGCATTGCCGATCTTCTGTTCCATCTTGGTGAACGGACCCGCAAGATCGATATCAAATCGGGGAGCTGATTCCGTCGGGCAAAGGGTCTTTTTACATTAATAAACCCTGATGAATATCCACTTTGTGCCACCCGATATCCACTTTTCGCACAAGAAAGTCGCCCACCCCAGATTGCCAGTTGTGGCCTTCACAGAAACCGCCCAAGAGAATGGGAAACATTCAATCTCATGACCCAAGGCGTGCTGTCATATGGATCCGCATCCCCCCTCCTGGCTGACAGGACAATTCTCCTGCTGGCGCGGTGTCTCCGCGCACGCCCGATGCTGCCTTGTTCTCCTGATCCTGTTATCCGCCACACCAACAAGATCGGTACAGGCTGCAACTTTCAGTGTAACCAACACCGCCGATAGCGGTGCGGGCTCCCTGCGTCAGGCGATTTTTGATGCCAATGCTGCGGGCGGCACCAACACCATTGATGTTCAGAACGGTTTGGGGACCATCACGCTGACCAGCGGCGACCTGAACGCGCTAAACAGCAACATCACGCTGAACGGTAATGGTAATACGCTCAGTGGCAATAACGCGTTTCGCGGCCTGTTTGTTTATTCCGGCACCGTGGCAATCAACGACCTGACCATTGAAAATGCGGTTGCATCTGGTGGCGACGCAGGTCAGGCCGCCGGCGGCGGGGCCGGGCTTGGCGGGGCGCTGTTCGTCAAAGATGGTGCGACAGTTACCATCAGCAACCTTGTCGCGCAAAACAACGCCGCAACCGGCGGTGATGGCGGTGCACAAATCACAGCGGGGATCACCGGCGGGGGTGGCGGCATGGGGGGTGATGGCGGCGCGACTGTCGCTGGCAACTCCGGCGGTGGTGGCGGCCTTGGCAGCGGGGCAACCGGTGGATCAAATGGGGGAAATGGTGGTGACGGGATCGCCCAGGGCGAAGGTGCAGGTGGGGATGGCGCCAATTTAGGTGGCGGTGGCGGTACGGGTGGCAACAATGGCGGCGGCGGCGGTGCTGGCGACCAGTCGCTCGGCGGAGGCGGTGTCAACGGCATTGATGGCACGTTTACCGACGACCCCGATGGCGGCTTTGGCGGGGGCGGCGGCAAAGCCGGTAATGGCGGTTTTGGCGGCGGGGGTGGCGCATTCCGGGGCGATGGCGGTTTTGGCGGCGGGGGTGGTGGTGGCGGCCTTGGCAGCGTCGCCAGTGTCGGTCAGGGCGGATTTGGCGCGGGCAACGGTGTAACAAGCGGTACCATCTCTCAGGCGGCCGGGGGTGGTGGCCTTGGTGCCGGGGGTGCCATCTTTGTGATGGAGGGCGCAACCCTGACCATCGCCGGAACCCTGACCGTCAATAACAACACTGTCACCGGCGGAAACGGCGGAACCGGTGCGGCGGGCACGGCCGAGGACGGCTCTGCCTTTGGCGACGGTGTTTTCCTGCAAGGCAGCGGCACCCTGACCTTCAATCCTGATACCGGCAACACACAAACCCTTGCCAATACCATCACCGATCAGGCCGGATCGGGCGGCACCGGCAGTTGGGCACTAACCAAAAACGGCGCAGGCACCCTGACACTCAGTGCCGCCAACAGCTATTCCGGCGCAACAAACCTTTCGGCGGGCACGTTATCCCTGTCGGGATCGGGAACACTCGGGAATGCCGCAGGCGCACTTAATCTGACCGGCGGCACGCTTGATCTCGGTACGACGACACAGACCCGGACCGGCACCATCACACTCAATGGCGCGACCGTATCAAACGGCACATTGTCATCATCGGGAACGTTTGCGACCCAGTCGGGCACCATCAGTGCCATTCTGGCCGGAACTGGCGCGCTGACCAAAACCGGAACCGGCACCGTCACACTGAGTGCGGCCAACACCTATACCGGCGCGACAACTCTTTCGGCGGGAACATTATCCCTGTCAGGATCGGGAACACTCGGGGATGCCGCAGGCGCACTTAATCTGACCGGCGGTACGCTTGATCTCGGCACGACAACACAGACCCGGACCGGCACCATCACACTCAATGGCGCGACCGTCTCAAACGGCACGTTGTCATCATCGGGCACTTTCGCGACCCAGTCGGGCACCATCAGTGCCGTTCTGGCCGGAACCGGCGCACTGACCAAATCCGGAACCGGCACCGTCACCCTAAGTGGGGCCAACACCTATTCCGGGGCAACAACCGTCTCGGGTGGCACATTGTCGGTTAACGGCTCTGCCACGTCGTCGGCCTTCACGGTCCAGAACGGCGGTACCCTTGGCGGCACCGGCACTATCGGGGCGACGACCTTGCAATCGGGCGGCATTCACGCACCGGGCAATTCCATTGGCACACAAACCGTCAATGGCGCCTATGTTCTCAATGCCGGTTCGATCCTTGAGATCGAGGTGGATAGTGCCGGAAATTCCGACAAGGTCATTGTCAATGGCACAGTCGACATCACCGGCTCGACGCTGCGGGTCAAAGGCGTATCGGGCAACAACTTCTCCGGTCAAACCACCTATAGTTACGTGATCATCGAAAACGATGGCGTTGACGCGGTTACCGGCGATTTCGCAACCATCGACAACAAGCTCGCCTTTTATGACGCCGCCCGTTCAACCATCGGCGGCACCGGCAATGATGTCACGCTCACACTGACCCGCAACGCCAGCGGCTTCACCGACATTGCCACAACTCCCAATCAAAAAGCCGTCGCTGGTCAGATCAACAATCTTTCGGGCACGGACGGCACCACCATCAGCAACGCCATTCTCGGCCTGACAAATGTCGGGGCGCAGCACGCCTATCAACAGCTGTCAGGCGATATCTTCGCCGCCGCCCCCGCCATGAATGCCCGCATCACCCATCAGGCCACCGGCCAGATCGGCGCACGGCTTGCCGATCTCAACCGCAGCCGCAACATTGCCCAAACCACCAGCGGATCGCTTGTCGCCGCCAGCACCCTGTCCCCTGCCGAGCTGACCGGCTTTGCTCGTTTCGGCCCGATGGCAAGTGACAGTAAAACATATGCCAGTGACGCAAACATGCTCTCGCTGGGCTCGGAAAATGCACCACAGGCCGCATCCGCCATCTGGCTTCAGGCCATCGGGGCAACCGGCCGGATCGACGGTGACGGAAATGCCGACACCACCGATTACCAATGGACCGGTATGGTTGGCGGCTTTGACACCCAGCTTTCCAACACCACTATTCTGGGGGTCTATTTCGGATATGCCGACGCCAAAAATCAACAGTCCGGGCGGAACGCCACCCTTGATAGCAGCAATCTCATGGCCGGATTTTACGGCACACACGATCTTGGCCGCGATGTGCAGCTCTCGGGACAAGCCGGGTGGACCCGAACGGCAAATGACAGCAGCCGCAATCTTGATTTTGGCGGCATCAATCGGACGGCGACCGCGGATTACACCGACAATGCGCTCAATGCCAACCTTGAACTGGCACGCGGATTTGACCTTGCCCGCAACTGGCGGATTGCGCCCTATGGCGGGCTGGGTGTGCTGTGGAACGATCAAGACAGTTTCAACGAAACCGGGGCCAGCTCAGCCAACCTGTCACGCCAAGCCGACAGCACCCTGACCGGCACCGCCCGCCTTGGCCTACGCATGGCGGGGCTGTTTGAAACCGGCAACGGCAAAACCATTATCCCGCAATTTCGCCTTGGCTGGGACCATCATCTTGGCCCGACCACCAACAGCACCACCCTTGCCTTTGCCGGGACATCTTCCTTTAACGTTACGGGCAGCGAAACCGACCGCGATACGCTCACCGGCAACCTCGGCATGGTGCTGTCTGATCATGACGGATGGAGCCTTTACGCCGACTATCAGCCGTCCCTCTCCGAAAACCGCACCGAACATGCCGTCGCCGCCGGGTTCCGGATGGCGTTTTAAACATCGACAAAATCATGGGGCGGAGCGCCATAAACGCCCCGCCCCTGATCATTCACAATCGCGATAAACACCGCACAATCGTTCATCCGTGACTGTGTTTGATCATTCTTGCAAAGGTGCCTTGCCACCGCGGGTCCGGCTCGATCCCAAAGATGTCTCTCAGCGTTTGCGAAATATCACCCACGCTTAAGGTATGTTGCTCCTCCTCGCCCGAAACAAGCCGAATGGTCAGGCGGTTATTGAGCAAGGTAAACCGTGCAAACGGCGCGGATCGTGCGACCATCAATGTCTTGCAAAACCCGCTTTCGGGGTGATCGGATGCATACCAGTTCATGACCTCATAATCGATATCGGCCACCGGGGCATAATCGATCTCATGCACCGCTTTCCAGACCCCGCCGCGTTCCATCTCCACACGGTAACTATGCGCGCCCTTGATTACCCGATATGTGTCATGCGGAGTGACTTGCGGCGTCGCAATATCAAGCAACAGCGGGGCTGTTGGCACACATCCCCCCAACCCGACATCGGCAAGCCACGCGTCGCCATCGATCATCACCCGGTTGGCCATATGGCAACGTGGACGCGGCATATCGGCTTCGCCATAGCCCCACAAAACCCGGCCCGCCAGACCTTCGACCTCAAATCCAAGGCTGCGCAGCACCCGACCAAACAACGAATTATGCTCAAAACAATATCCGCCGCGCCCGTCATGGATCAGTTTTTGGTCGATCTTTTCGGGCGCAATACTGATCGGTTTGTCGTTAAACACATCAATCGCCTCAAACGGAATATTGGCCGGATGCAGGGCATGCAGGCTCTGCAAAACCTCAAGCGTTGCATTGCGTGGCCCGTCATAGCCAATCCGCGCGAAATAGGCGTCCAGATCAACATCCTGTTTGGGGCCACGGGTCGGCATGGCCCAGCTGGCATTGATCCGGCTTTGCAATGCGTCGCGGTCGTTAACAACCGACATTTGGTTCACGACTGGCAGGGGATTGTTCATTACAGGGCTCCATTTCCCAACGATGTTTTTCATCTCATGAACAGGACGATAGAACCTCAACTTATGTTAGGGTCAAAAGGAATTTATTTAACCATCCACAATTTGAACAATCTGCGACGATAAAGCCCGATTGCCACGCATATTATTGCATCGGCCTGTCATCTGCGCCGTGTCAAAGCAACTTTCCACCTTTTACACGCAAGATATAAAGCTTTCGCACGACAGACGGCCTCGCACTGTGATAATTGTTTCCCTAAATAGTGTCGGACCAAACGGTCACGCCCTGTGGTGCGAACACCACGCGGGGTTTGGCCATGGAAACGACGCTTACATCCATCACTTGCGGATTTTCAATCATCCGCCATCGTATCGGGGAAGTTGCCATGCGTACTGTTTATGTTGACGGCCAGTTCGTGCCAGAAACCGAAGCCAAGATTTCGATCTTTGACCGATCCTTCCTGTTTGCCGATGGCGTGTATGAAGTGACCTCGGTGCTTGATGGAAAGTTGATTGATTTCAAGGGCCATATGACCCGCCTGCAACGCTCGCTCTCGGAACTGAAATTCGAATTCAAGCCTGACATGGATCAGTTGCTTGAAGCCCACCGCGAGTTGGTCAAGCTCAACAACATCACCGAAGGCCTGATTTACCTTCAGGTGTCGCGTGGGTCGGCTGGCGATCGTGATTTCGCGATTGACCCGAAAACCCCGGCAACCATCGTGATGTTCACCCAAAGCAAATCGCTGATCAAATCGGCCTTGGCCGAACGCGGTCAGAAAATCGTCACCTTCCCCGACATCCGCTGGCGCCGGTCGGACATCAAAACCGTGCAGCTTTTGTACGCGTCGCTTCTTAAAACCGAAGCCGCCTCCAAGGGGGCCGATGATGCCTGGATGCTGCTCGATGGTTTCATCACCGAAGGATCGTCGAACAACGCCTATATCGTGACGCAGGATAACACCATCGTCACCCGCGAACTTTCAACCGACATCCTGCACGGCATCACCCGCGCATCGGTCCTTAAATGCGCCGAGGAACTCCAGCTTAAAGTCGAAGAACGCCACTTCACCCTGGAAGAAGCGCAGAACGCCAAAGAAGCCTTCTCAACCTCGGCCTCGGCCTTTGTCTGCCCGGTGGCCGAAATTGATGGCAAGAAAATCGGCGACGGTGTCCCCGGCCCGATTGCCAAACGCCTGCGCGAAATTTACATCGACGCCAACCGCGCCACCGCGATCTGATCGTCCGACTTTCCGTCCCAACGGAAAACGCCGCCCGTGTGCATGCCGGGCGGCGTTTTGTGTTTGATCATACGCCAAGGCAGCGACAAAGCACCTACATCGCGGCAAGCTCTTCCTCGGTAAAATCAGCGGCCTCTGCCACGTCCCTGCCGGCTTCCAACACGGCCAACCGTTCGCTTAAGGCACCATGCACCCCGGCATAGGCATCCTTGCCCAGCAACAGTCGAAACGGCATAACCGGTGCATCAGCAGCCGTAATCATCGCATCCACCATCCGGTCCGGATCACCCTTGATCACCCACCCGCCACCAAAAGCCGCGTCTTTAAGGTCATGCGCGGGGGTTCCGTCATAATCGCGGATCGGATCGGGCAGAACGATGGACCCGACAAAGGCCGTTCGCGACGGGCCCGGTTCAACAATCATGAAATAGATGTCAAAGGGCTGAACTTCTTTGGCAAGCGATTCAATAAAGCCCTCAATGCCCCATTTGCTTGCGTGATAAAGGCTAAACCCGGGATAAGCAATCTGCCCGCCTTCGGACGAGACCTGAACAATGCGCCCGAACCCTTGCGCGCGCAGATGCGGCAAGGCCGCCTTGATCAGAAACATTGATCCCATCAGGTTTGTCTCGATGATATCGCGCATCTGATCAATGCTGGTTTCTTCAACCGTGCCCAAAATGCCATATCCCGCATTGCTGACAATCACGTCAATACGTTTGAAATCGGCAAAGGCCTGATTGACCGCTGCCTGCACCCCGTCCGTATCGGTGACATCCAGATACACAACCCGCAACCGGTCATGATACTGCGCAGCCAGATCATCAAGCGATCCCTGACGGCGCACAGTTGCAATCACCTGATCGCCCCGGGCAAGCAACCGTTCGGCCATCCCTCGGCCAAAGCCCGATGACGCGCCGGTAATAAGCCAAGTCTTTGTCATGTCAGCACCCTTTCTTTCTTGCTCTGAACATGATCGAAAGATAGAAGCCAATGACTGATGTGATAACCTAGCTTAATTTGGATGGGTTAGTGAAAATATGCCATCAATGAACCAGCCGTCCTTAAACGACATGCGGTTTTTCATTGCCGTTGCCGAGCATCGCAGTTTCCGCCGCGCTGCCGATGAATTGGGTGTTGCGCCCTCGACCCTCAGCCACGCCCTGCGCAACATGGAAAAGAACCTGAATGTTCGCTTGCTTCATCGCACGACACGCAGTGTCTCTTTGACCGAGGCGGGCGAAAGCCTTCTGGATCGGTTGCGCCCGGCTGTTCTGAACATTGAAGAGGCCATGACGGCGGTTGAAAGTTTTCGCACTGGTGGGCCATCGGGCACAGTGCGCATCAACGCATCGGATGGTGCGGCCCGGTTATTGACCCGTCACGTTATCCCGGAAATGCGCAACCTTTACCCCGATGTATCGATTGATCTGGTGACCGAAGGACGGTTGGTCGACATTGTCGAAGCGGGCTTTGATGCTGGCGCGCGGTTGGGCGAAACCGTACCGCTTGATATGGTTGCTGTGCGGTTTGGTCCACCCTTTCGCTTTCTCGCGGTTGCCGCGCCGGAATATTTCAAATCAAGAACCCCGCCCAACACCCCCGATGACCTCCGCGCGCATGACTGCATCCGCCATCGCTTCCCCAGTGGCAAGATCTATCACTGGGATTTTGAAAAGCATGGTCAGGAAATCTCGATCGATGTGCCAGGCGCCCTTACCCTGGATCGTCATGACCTGATGGTCGATGCGGCCCGGCAGGGACTTGGTATTGCCTATGTCTCCGAAATCTATGCCGCACGCGCCATTGCTGACGGGGAACTCGTCACCGTACTGGATGACTGGCTACCCGAAATTCCGGGACTTTTCCTGTATTACCCCGATCACCGGCGCGTACCGCCGCCCTTGCGCGCCTTTATCGACGTGATGAAATCCCTCGACCATGAGTTGCAAACAGGCTATCTGGAAAGACAAGTTTAGGGTCCTGACCCTAATTTAAATAAATCCAGTAAAACTGGTCGCACCGCAGGGAAACGGGCCTTGGAAACACACGCACATCAGCGCCAGCATAACCTGACAGGCATCCTTCTGATGTGTGCCGGGGTCGCCGCCCTTTGCATCAATGACGGCTTGGCCAAAAGCCTGATGGATCATTATTCCCCGATCCAGATCATTTTCCTGCGCAATGTCATCGCCCTTCCCTTTGCCGTCATGCTGGCGCTTAAAATGGGGGGACGGCGGGCGCTGCGGTCCCATCGGATCGGGGTGCATTTTATCCGTGGCTTTATCTGGATCACCGCAACGGTTCTCTTCTTTACCAGCATCCATCTTATGGGGCTGGCCGAAGCCACGGCGATTGCCTTTGTCGCACCGCTGTTCATCACCGCGATTGCCGCCCTGTTTATCGCCCCGGTCGGCTGGCGGCGCTGGATTGCGGTTGTCATTGGCTTTGTCGGGGTGTTGGTGATTGTCCGCCCCGGTGCCGCAACGTTTGAGCTGGTCTCGCTCCTGCCGGTGGCGACGGCCTTTACCTATGCGCTTTTGATGCTCAGTGCGCGCTTTGTCGATACCCGCGAAAGCATGTGGACGCTGCTTTTGTACCTAAGTGCCACCAGCGCCATTCTGACCGGATCCATCGTCACATTCTTCTGGACCCCGATCCGGGCCGAAGACCTCTGGCTGTTTGCCGCCATCGCATTTTTTGGCACCGGCGGCATGACCATGATCACCCAGGCCTTCCGCGTTGCCGAGGCACCCACAGTTGCCCCGTTTGACTACACCGCCCTCGTCTGGGCCACCGGTCTTGGCTGGTTTTTTTGGGGCGAAACACCCGATGCCCTGACCTTTGTCGGGGCTGCCATCATCACCGCAAGCGGCATCTTCATCATCTTCCGCGAAAGCAAGGTTGAGGCGCAAAGCTAACGCGCTTCATGCCCCCAACCAGCACATGGACTCCCGCCTTCGCGGGAGTGACGAATACCGCGTGATGATAGCATGGATACGAATGTCATTCCCGCGCAGAGCCTGTGCCCGCGAAGGCGGGTACGGGAACCTCGCCCCACAAGCACCACGCCAAAACAAAACCCGCTTTCCATCCGAAAAGCGGGTCCATCAGGTGGATTGTAAAACAGCCTTAGTAATTGGCCTTGAACGGCGGTTCTTCGCCACATTCAGCAGCAACCAGCGCGATATTGCGCAATAAATTACGCTTGCTTTCGGTGCGTCGCCGACCGGAATTTGGTTGCACATCACCAGTGCCGGACAAACCTAACTCGGCTCGTTTCCGGCTGATACGTGCAGCTAATTCTTCAATCGTGATCTCACGCATTCGCATGTTTTTCCAATAGGACCAGACCAAAATCGCCAGAGGTTTCCTCAGCGATACGCTTGTCAAGATAAGGTTTATCTAGCTCAAACGCAAGCTGGTACAGGCGTACAGCCTGATGGAGCATTTCCTCATCATAGTGAGGAGGACTATTATATTGGCCCAGGCGATCAGCGATAAGGTCTTCAATACAGATTACCGAAACACTATGCCCCGCATCCAAACGCAGGAGATAAACGCGATCATAACTCCCACGCCCATCCATCAGTTTGCTGTCAACAACCTCAACCCCGACCTTCAACGTCGTGTGCTGAAAACCGCGTGAAAAAGATCCGGGCCCAACACTGCGTTCGAAACCGACATCCTCAAGTGCCTCTTCAAATATCTGCTGCCATGGCGTGACAATATCAAGATCACCGGAAACAAGTTCTCCAAGAGTGGCCAGCTCAACAGCAGCTCCACCGACGAGAACGGGTCTTTTATGACCGCATTGCTGCACGACATCCGACGCCTCAGAGAGCAATCTCAAGGCTTCCACTAGTTCAGGTCTGTAAAACGCCTCTACCAGCAGAAATCCCCCATCGCATAGGTAATATGCCGCCCCGTGGCCTCCAACAACGCATCCAGCTTGCCTTTATCGGGCAACGTTCCACGCGGCGCATCGAGTTCCTCGGCATGAATGCCACCTGTCACCAGTGCGACATCAAGCCCGGCATTGTTCGACCCGGTGATGTCGGTCGAAATGCTGTCACCCACCACCAGCAATTTGGCATCCGGGCCCTTATCAAACGCCTGCAGGCAAAAATCATAGGCACTGGCAAATGGCTTGCCTTCCCAGCGGACATTGCCGCCAAGTTCTTCATAGCGTCCGGCAATCGCGCCTGCGCAAATGATGCGTTCCCCGCCGCGGATCACTTCGCGGTCCGGGTTCGGGCACAGCATGGGCAAATCGCGGGCTTTGAGCGCATGCAAAAGGTCTTCGTATTTCGACACCGGGTCAAAATCGTCATTCGGGCCGGTGACCAGCACCCAGTCGGCATCCTCAATCGTTTTGACGATCTCGACATCCTGCTGCTCAAACATCGACATATCGCGCACCGGGCCAACCATAAGCACCTTACGGCCAAGCTCGGCATACCAGGGATCAGACCGCGCAACGAGCTGGGCATAGGCAATCTCGCCCGAGGCCACCGCAGGACCATATAAATCGCGCGCAATGCCCATATCTTCCATGCGTGCGGTCACGACCGAGGACCGGCGCGGCGCGTTCGACAACAACGCCACTGGCACACCAGCCTTTTTAAGGGCTTCCATCGCCGGGATGGAGCTTGGATAGGGTGTCACCCCGTCATGCACCACGCCCCAAAGATCAAGGATCACCGCATCATAATTGCCGATCACTTCCGAAAGGCCATTGATCATTTTATAAGGCGTGGTCGGCATTCATATTTTCCAGTTCAGTAAAAACAGTAGGGTGTTCCGGTGGATACCCGCCTGCGCGGGCATGACAACGATAGGGTCACAGGGCATGGTGACGTGGTGCATCCCCGCAAGGGCAAGGACGCAACCCCTCACAGCAAGGCTTATTCTTTCGCCGTATCCGTCTTGGAAGCTGCCGGTTTACGCGCCTTGGTCGTGGCCGCCGGTTTGCCTGGCTTCGCCGCTTGCGCAGGCTTGCGTGTCTTAGGAGCTGGCTTCGGCTTTGTTTCGCTGGCCGTTTGTGCTGGTTTTGACGCTTGCGCAGGCTTGCTCGCGGTCTCCGCCTGTACTTTCTTGGCTGCGTGGGCTTCCTTCGCCGCACGGGCCTCATCCACCGGAATACCCTTGCCCGAAATTTCCGGGAAGGCCGCACCGACCGCGTCACTCACATTGGCAAAACCGTCTTTGCGCAACCGACGCACAAGGTCTTCCTTGATCTCGGTGACAAGATCCAGCCCGTGATAGACCAGCGAGGAATAAAGCTGTACCAGCGACGCACCATTGAGGATCTTCTCATAGGCATCCTTGCCCGATGCAATCCCGCCGACCCCGATCAGCGGAATTTTACCCTCGGTCAAACGGTAAAAATCGGCCAGAACCTTGGTCGAGGCTGTCATCAACGGCGGGCCGGACAAGCCGCCCTTTTCATCCTGATCATAGCTGTTCAGCCCCACCGGACGGTCAATCGTCGTGTTTGAAACAATCATGCCATCAAGCTTGAGCTTAAGCACCACGGCGGCAATGTCGGATTTATCCTCATCGGTCAAATCCGGCGCGACTTTAAGCAGGACCGGAACACCCTTGGCAAAGCTATCGCGCGCCTTAAGCACCGCACGCAGCAGCTTTTCAAGCGGGGCGCGGCCTTGTAATGCGCGCAGGCCCGGCGTATTGGGCGATGAAACATTGATCACCAGATAATCGGCATAGGGGCCAAGGGCTTCGACCCCCTTGGCGTAATCAGACGCGGCATCTTCGGAATATTTGTTTTTGCCAAGGTTCGCCCCCAGCACACCGCGACGCGCCCGCTTGCGCAGGCGCGCAGCCACCACATCCGCGCCCTCATTATTAAACCCCATGCGGTTGATCACCGCGCGGTCGGAATAAAGTCGGAAAAGACGCGGCTTGGGATTGCCCGGCTGGGCCAACGGGGTTACCGATCCGATTTCAACAAACCCGAACCCATGTGAAAGCGCGGCATTGGGAACTTCGCCGTTTTTATCAAAACCCGCCGCCAACCCGACAGGATTGGCAAATTTGCGCCCGAACACGTCGGTCTCAAGACTTGGCGTCGCATCGGTTGCATCATCGGCGCGCGGCACCAGATTGTTTTTCAATGCCCAGATCGCCAGACCATGTGCAGTCTCCGCATCGATCCAGCGGACAATCGGCAAAACCAGTGACTTATACCACCCCACGCGACGGCTCCCTTTGCTTGCAAATACCTGCTCTTTTCTTACGCTGTGCACGGGAACGGAGCAAGGATCAATGGCAAAACCACGCTGTGCAGATGTCCTGTTTCACGTCTTGCCTGCCCAGCAATGTAAGCTATACCTAACATTTCTAGGACAATCGCTAGAATTCACAGATTTGTCAGATATTCCTGACATTTATTGACTTTCCCGTCATTTGTCGCATAATGTCAAATATTCCTGACATTTTGAGCGGCAGCATGACAGCCTTCATCAAAGATACACATGACCTTGCCACGGCCATTCGCGCGCGCCGAAAGCAGTTGAAAATGACACAAGCCTATCTTGCCTCGATGATGGGCGTATCACGGCAACTGATTGGCGAGCTGGAAAAAGGCATGCCCGGCGTCAATGTTGGTCTGGCGCTGGATGTCTGCCGGGAACTTGGCCTTAAACTGGGGTATGAGGACGCATCTGATGACCAAACGGCTTGATGTGTATCTCGAAGGGCTCGACACCCCCATCGGCCACCTTAACGGCGCTGCTGACAAATCGCTTGGCTTTGTCTACAGCAATGATGCTCTGCGCACGAACACCCAATTGTCGATCTCGTTGCCCGCCTCACCGCAACATTTTACCGATCACAAAACGCGCGGCTTCTTTGCCAACCTGTTGCAGGAAAACAATTCCCTTGAACAGGTGATGGCAAAACACCGCATTGACCGTGATGACATCGCCGGATTGCTTTATCACGTCGGCCGCGATTGTCCCGGTGCAATATCCTGCGTCCCTGCGGGTGAAAAACCGGCCAAAATGCCCGGTGATATTGCCCGTGATTATGATCGGGTTTCAGACACAGACCTTGATGACATCCTGATCAACCTGCGCGACCGGCGACGGCTTCCAGACAACCAAAATGATCCATCCCCCTTGGCCGGGGTTCAGGGAAAGATCGCGGTCACACGGCTTGAGAACCAACAGTTCGCCCTGCCCAAACCGGGCTCTGGCGCACCGACCACACACATTATCAAAACCCCCAAACAGGGTGATGAGGCCCTAGTTCATCAGGAAGCTGCCCTGATGACACTCGCATCCAAAGTCTTGCCCCTGCCCGTGGCAAATGTGAACCCGATTGAGGTTTCTGGCGGTACGGCCCTTCTGATTGAACGGTTTGATCGCAGAATTGAAAACGGAAACATCTATCGCATTCATCAGGAAGATTTCTGTCAGGCGCTGTCGCTGGCCCCGACCCTGAAATATGAACGCAACGGCAATGACGATCACAAGTTTTCCGCAGCGGGCGTATCGTACATCCTTGGTGAAACCGACGTTCCGCTTATCTCGCGGCAGAACTTTGTTCTTTTATCCATCTTCAATCTGGTGGTCGGCAATACCGACAATCATGCCAAAAATCATGCGATCCTGTATCCGGCACACGGCCAAAAGCCGCACCTCGCCCCGGCCTATGACATTGTTCCAGTGGTCCTTGACCCGTCAGTCACCCATGATTTTTCGTTCCACATCGGTCAGGCCAAACGGATTGAGGACCTGACACCATCTGATGTCGCCGCCTTCCTTTCCGGGATCGGATTTAATCGCATCATGCGCACCGAAAAATCCCGCACCCGATACTTCAATGAATTGGGCAACCTTCTTCAGGCCATCGAAGATAATCTGGAAACACTCGAAGGAAGCGGCTTAAAAGCCTGCCGGGATATGATCGCGCAAAACATCGCGACCCTTGCCAAAATACTCAATGTCGCGGTTAACCAGACATCCCGCGACACTTTCATCGCACAGGGCGGCGGCTGGGGCATGGGTTCCTAAGGTCAGGACCTAAACCTTCTCCCCCATCCGCGCATCAAACGCCGCCCGCGCGGCTTCGACCTCGGGCATGTTATCATTGGTCCAGGCATAAAGTGCTTTGAACGGCTCAATCAGGGTGCGGCCAAGCGGGGTGATTTCATATTCCACCGCAACCGGCGATGTCGCGATCACGTGGCGTGCGATGATGCCGTTGCGCTCAAGCTTGCGCAGCGTTTGCGTCAGGGCCTTTTGCGTGATGCCTTCAAGCCCGCGTTTGATCGCATTAAACCGGAGCGGCTCCTTGGCCAGCACCGCCAAAATCATCATCGACCATTTATCGGCAATCTGATCAAACAACAGGCGCGACGGGCAGTCGGCGCTAAACTTTTCAATCGAACATTCTTTCATCATCACATTTCCTGTTCCCGGTCCTCTTCCCGGTCCTCTTCCCCGTACTTTGCGTCCCAAATTTCCCACCCGCCATAGCGCGGGTGGTTTCCTTGAGGATACCTGGTTTCATAAAGGTGCCTCATTGACACCAAGTATATATCATATATCTAGTCTCCATCATAGACTTTCATAGTTTCGGAGACACCCCGATGAGCAACACAGACATTCTGTTTCAGCCCTTTGCGCTGAAATCCCTGACCCTGCCCAACCGTATCGTCATGGCCCCGATGACGCGTTCCATGGCGCCAGACGGCATTCCCGGTACTGCAAACGCAGAATATTATCGCAAACGCGCCGAAGGCGGCGTTGGCCTGATCCTGTCTGAAGGTACGGTGATTGACCGCCCTTCATCGCGCAATGATCCGGGCATTCCGTTCTTCCACGGTGATAAAGCCATTGCCGGTTGGCGCGATGTCGCCAAGGCCGTGCATGCTGCTGGTGGCAAAATGGGCCCACAACTCTGGCATACCGGTTCGGTCAAAAGTTTTCAGACCGAATGGGTCCCGCAAACCCCGGTCGAAAGCCCGTCCGGTCTGGAAGGGCCGGATAATCCACGCGGTGCCACCATGTCTGATGCCGACATTGCCGACACCATTGCCGCCTTTGCCAAGGCCGCCCTTGATGCCAAAAACGCCGGCTTCGATACCTTTGAAATCCACGGCGCACACGGCTATCTGATTGATCAGTTCTTCTGGTCGGGCACCAATTTGCGCACCGACCGGTTTGGCGGCAAAACCATCAAGGAACGATCCACCTTTGCCCGCGAAGTAGTGAGCGCCATGCGCGCCGCCGTTGGTGAAGACTTCCCGATTATCCTGCGTGTGAGCCAATGGAAACAGCAGGACTTTGCCGTCCGCCTCGCCCCAACGCCTGATGAAATGACCGATTGGCTGGCCCCATTGGTCGATGCCGGGGTGGATATCATTCATGCATCGCAACGCCGTTTCTGGGAACCGGAATTCCCGGAACTTGACGGCGAAAAGGGTCTGAACTTTGCCGGTTGGGCCAAAAAACTGACCGGGGCGGCAACCATTTCGGTCGGCTCGGTTGGTCTGTCATCGGACTTCATGAGCGCGTTTGCCGGCGAAGCCTCGGAAAAGGCCGGTCTTGATGCCCTGACCGAGCGCATGGAGAAGGGTGAATTTGACCTGATCGCGGTCGGGCGTGCGCTGATCTCTGATGCACAGTGGACCAACAAGGTGCAAAAAGGCGCGTTTGACAGTCTCGAAGACTTCAACCCCGCCACCCTGGCCGAACTGGTGTAACCCGCAGCCTTCTGCATCTGCCAGACACATCAACCGAAAACAGCCCGCCACTCACCGGCGGGCTGTTTTTTATAAGCCAACGTTAACACTGTTTAGTTTCGCGACCCCGGCTGCACCATACAGGAAAATATGGTACGCTGGCCCCATGCCAAAACTTGATATCAATGCCCTCATATCCACCTTGCAAACCCGCACCCCCGGCCCGTTTCATTTCCCCGAAATTTATGGTTCGCATTGGGATCAGCTTTACATCGGGGATAAGGTCAAGCTCGGCCATGCCTTCATGGATGCCGTGCGGGCGGGCAAACTGCCCGGCGTCACCGATACGGGCAGCAAAAAGGATGGCGGACGGCTTTATCACTGGGCCGGATGATGACCTGGATTAAGCTCTAACCCAACACCATCGGCGCCAGAAACACCACCGCCCCGGTGGTCAGGACAAGTCCGCCAACCATCAACGCCCCGTCACGCACCGTAATCGCCAAACCAAACACCGCAATCGCCATCATCGGGATAATCCCGGCAAAAGGCACCATTTCAAAAAACGGCACGGTGAACGACAGCATCAGACAGACAAGGGCGGCCACCCGGATGCCAATCGGCCCGGTCAGATGGGCCAACCGCCCGCCAAACCAGCGGTCCATGCGCTGTGCCGTTGGCGTCACCCGGTCCATGGCGTGCTGAACACGCTCCCCCGCGATGCGCCGCCGGGTGATAACGTCAGGCAGCCAAAGGTGATCACGCCCCAACAGGATTTGCAGGGAAAAAAGCGCGATAATAATTGCCAGAAAGGCCGGCACCATCGGGATCCCCGACAATGGCGACACCCCGATCAGGGCCGGCAGAAACAAGGACGGCCCATGACTGCGCCGCCCGAACTCCGACACCATATCGCCAACCGATACCATGCTGGCATCACCGCCGCGTTGGCCAAGGCGCGCGACAATCTCGCGCACCGATGTGATATCGGGCTTATCCATGATGGTGGCTCCGCCAAGGCGTGACAGGACCAGTCCCAGTCCCAAGGCGCGCACGCCCGACACCGGTATAAAAACAGCTATAAAAAGGGTAAATACGCATATCCTGATAACGTCGGGCGGGGCGGTTTGGTTCCACCCCTGACGGTATCAGCAATAAGGTGGCTTAACGCAATTCTTCGGGCAGCACATGCACCCCGTCATCGCCCAGCCGCACGTCATCAACGCGCGTAACATATTCCACCGACAGCACATCATAAAGATGCGGGAACAACGTGCCACCGCGTGCGGGTTCCCATTTCAGCTTATCGGCAATCGGGGCGACCGGCACGCGCAGAAGTTTTAAATGATCGCGCCCGGCATAATGCAGCGCCAGCGTTGCCGCCAACGTATCGCCCGTCGAAAAATGGATAAAGCCATCAGCAATATCATGCGGCGCACCGTCATACTGGCCAGCAGACAAGGCCTGCGCCCATTCGTCCGATCCCAGTACGCGATAGATTGTAGTATCTGTTGTGTTTGTCATGGATGGAATTTAGGGGGTCGCACCCCGCGCCGCAAGCACAAAGGGCGAACTTATTGCCCGCTATATCCGTGCCGCACATTCGCGGTACTTGTCCTTGAAATCGGCAAGATCAACCTGCTTTTCCATCGCAACACCCGCAGGACTGGTCCAGCTGACCGTCATGTCCGGGGCATCCAGAATGGCCGTCTTGATTGCCGGTGCGGTCCAGTAAAACACATCATTGCCGGGGGCCTTGAAAACCTTATCGCCAATCTGCGCGGTGATTTCCAAACGCTGGGTTATGGGGGCGACGAATTCCAGTGTGCGCTGGACATATTCGCGGGACCGGAAAAACTTGAACCGCACATGTGTGTTGGGCGATGTCACATAGCACACCACATCACCGGTGCCGGGGAAACTTGTCGCATAAACCTCCCAGGTTTCCGACGCGAACGCGGGGGCACGCACAAAAAACACCCCCAACCCGCCAAGCAACAGTGCCGCAAACAAACCCTTCACAACGCCCTCCCAAGTGGTCAACAGGCCCCAACCCTATATCAACCCAAAGGAAAAGTTCAACCGGCGCATTGCGCATAGGTTGCGCGCCTAACTCACTTCAGAACAATGGATGCCCGCCTGCGCGAGCATGACGAAGATGACAGAAAGCCCGCACCTCCTTCGCGACAGCCCCCGCACCCATCCGTCACCCCCGCGAAGGCGGGGGCCCATGCCGCAAGATGCAGACCACAGCCCCTCCCGGATCGGCGAAGTCAGACGCCCCGCTTTCACACGCATCAAAATCATGTTAAATTGGCATCCAATTAAATGCTTTAAAGGTGCGACATGGACATCACCAAGGATATTCGCCCGCTGACCGAGTTCAAACGCGACACGGTCGCCTTCACCAAACGCCTGCAAGAAACCCAGCAACCCGCGATCCTCACCGTCAATGGCAAGGCGTCTTTGGTTGTGATGGATGCCAAGGCGTGGCAGGACATGCAAAATCGGCTGGAATATAACGATGCGGCTGATGGTATTCGTACTGGCCTGACCCAAATCGCCGATCAAAAAGGCGAAGACGCCGACAGTTTTTTTGATAATCTGGGGAACCGCCACGAATAAAGGATTCTCAAAAGAATATGGGCTGCAAGCTTTCGCTCACAGCCCATGTCATTCAGACACTAGAACCCGTCGCTTTATTTAGCGCACTCAAGGTCCTCTTGATCTTCATCATCAAGCGTACCCTTACCACCGAGCACAACGAATTCGTCGCGCGCGTCTCTGGACGCCCACTCAGCAGGTGAAAAATCATCGAAGATGGAACTGGGGTTCTCAGCGAACACCTCATCAGCCCACACTTTTGCAGCACGAGTTTGTTCTGCTACATCTTCAGCCTGATCAAATTTAAAGGCTTCTTTGTAAGCAACAGCACTCATAACTTTAGCTCCTTGCTTAGGTAATCGCCGCGCGCTTTCGGAACTTTGCACGGCCTAAATCCGTAACGATCATAAATTGTCGTGTCAATCGGATTCTTAATAAGTAGTCTCTCACATCCAAGCAGTTTTGCATACTGTAAAGCGCAATCAATGATTGGATCAAGAATACCGCCTCTCATATAGGTAGGTGCGAACGACCTTTCAATCCAGTGCAATGACAAATGCGTTTTTGCTCTGGAAGGACGCCCTAAACACAACCCCTGCAATACATCTTCATCTCCAATTCGTTGCCAAATTGCTAAATCGAAAAACGACGGTCGATGTGAGTACTTTTGATAAAGCTCTTCCCATCCTTTCTCAAAACCGTTGAATTTACCACTGCTATTATAATATTTCGGCCATTCCACTCTTGCATACTTACGAGCTTCAGGCTGCATAGAACGAAGTACAGTACCATCCCAATTATCTAAAGCGGGTTTGGTTTTTATAAACCTCGTGAAATTCTTTTGAGTTTGCTCTCTCGCAGCAACTTTTAGCTGAGCATATATAGCACGACGTGTTTCAGTATCGACAATTTTCGCCGCTGGGTTTCCACCCTCCATTATCTCCCCCTTATTGTACTAGACGCATAACAATCCCATTTGTTCCCTAATAGAGCACCTTTTTTCCAACTATATAACTATCCTTAAGAGTTAAGCGCCTAACAGCTTCACAATTCAAACCACTACTCCATGTTGATAGAATCTAGATTTTCTTATCCGCACTCCGCTTAACAACACTCACGCCAAGCACCCCAAGCGCAATCCCCCAAATCGGGCTGGTATTGACCAGCGCCGCGATGATCGCAGGCGCTTGCAACGGTGTCAGGATAATGGCGTAGGCAATCGCCCCCATGGTCATGATCCATGTGATCGCGACGGCATAGCCAAAGCTGGGCCGCCAGCGCCGCACAAAGGCATCTTCGCTGGCGACTTCGGCGCGGATGGTGCGGTTGATGGATGTGAGCGTTTTGGTATCGCGCGCCAGTTCAATTTCGGCCATGCGTTCGGTATGGCGGTTGGCCTCCGTGATTTGCGTTGGGGTAACATCCCCCTTGGTCACGGCGTCTTCGACCTGTTTCAATGTATCGGCCGCCGTTTTGGCAATCGGATTGTCGATATGGTCAAGCCCGGCGCCAACGGCCTTGATCAAAAGCGGCAGGCCGATCTGGGCGAGCAATGCGGGGATCATGGGCGGGCTCCTTTTTACGAAATACCGCGATAAAACAAATGGTTGCCAATTTCGGCCACCGGCACATGGCCGCGCGCCCAATATGGATCAACCGCATGGGTGTGATAATGCGTCGCCCCCTCGGTCGCGTCGGGCAAATCGCCCGTCACCGCGCGGTTGGCAATGCGTTTACACAGCCGGTACGCACGGTCGCGCGGGTTGACCGCGAGCAACTTTTTACGGTTGGGATCGGCTTCGTTCCAGCAGGAAAACTGCCCCGGTTTCAAGCACACCGACTTGATGTCATTGCCCCACCAATAACGCCCCCGCGATTTGGCAAACGCCACCCGGTTGAGGATGACGCACGCCACCGCCTCAATCCCGGCAAGCTCCTCGCCGCGCGCCTCGCCATAAAGCGTCCGGGCCAGAATTTCGGCATCCGTCAGGGTTTCAACATCATTTCGGGGGGCAAAAACATCCATCGTCATTGGGAATATCCTTTGTGTTCAAGCTTGGCCTCTATGCGCAAAAGATGGCCAGTCAGGCGTTTTTCAATGTCTTTAAGGTACGGGATCGAAACGTAATTGCGCGCAACGTCGAGTTTGAATTCCGCCAACCCGTCGCGCAGATCACCAACGTCGCCTTCATGGCGGCTGCGCATGCGTTCAATCCGGGTCAGCAGTTCCGAACGCATGCGCCAGTGCAGCCAGAAAAGGCTGGCCACCGCCGGAATCTCGACTGCCGTGATCCACCAGATCACATCGACAGGTTGGGTCATGGGGGCCTCATATTTTTGGGAAATCAGGATCGGTCAGGATCAGGAAAGTCGCGTTTGGACAAAAAAAGACCCGCAAACCAATCGGCTTGCGGGTCAGTTCAGGAGGTCATCTGACAAGAAAACATCCTTAAGGGAGGTCCGAGGTAAACTCTAACGAGGACAGCGCACTCAGGCCGCCGGGCCTTTAATCTTTTCTTCCAGTTCCTGCCAGGCCTCGCCAGATGCGACAAGGCAACTTGGCCCGGACGGATAGGTGAACAAAATGGTCCAGGTTTGGCCATCGGGCGCCTTGAGCACCTCGATCACCCCGCCATTGGACGTGACGCCCACGGCAATCGGTTCTTCGGAATATTTCGCACTCAGGCTGTCGATGACTTTCGCACGGTCACCGCAAACCGGGGACCCGGCATTGGCCGGGGATGCAACCGTAACGGCACCTGCCACCACGGCAATCAAGCTCAGTGTTTTCCACATGGTCAGGCCTCCTTGCAGTCAGGTGCGCCCAAAAGGGGCGTCTTGGTGTCCTGCACTGCTAAATTGATCAACAAATTGATCAAAAAATGAATTGGGGCCGCCTTACGGCGACAGACCGCTGTCTGCCTTAACTGAATTCACCTTTAGTATAGTAAAATTTGCTCAATACTATTCTTTGATATAATAAACGTAAGCATCAAATCTGAAAATTCCATGAATATCTCACATTTGTGATACGCACCGGCGCTAACCACTTGGCATTGTGAGAAAGTTTTTTCTTCGCTCACGGATTGAACGCGTTTTCGGCATTGAAAATACCCCCATATGCCCGCCAATCGGCGCGTTTAAGCGGCATATCAACCCTTGGCAGGCGTACCGGCTCGCTTAAAATACAGCCCGCCACCGCATCCAGCCCATCGTCATGATCCTTGCCATCGGGATGCCATTCGCGCATCTGGCGGACAAACGGCGTCTTGCGGACGGGCTCATGGACATGCAGCAACGCCGCGCCCAACACCGCGCCAAAGGCATCCTCGATCCGGGTCGCCTTATTGGTACTTTCATGATGTTCTACGACGCTCGCCGCCCATCCGATTGATTTAAGTTCGCGGCGCAGGATATTGGGCAAAAACCGGCCAATGCCATTGGTCTCCACCCGCACAGACGGTAAATGATGCCCGGCCATAAAGGCCGCGACCTGCGCACAGAGCTGACTGGCTTCATCCATGCGCGCGTTATCAGCATCCTCTGGCAGAACGGACGCCCGCAGCCACGCCAGATCATGCAACCAGTATTCGCCCTGATCACAGATATAAACGCAGGCCACCACCGCCCCGTCACCGGTTGCCGATCCAAAACTGGGATCAAAATGACAGGCCGACGCCACCATATTGCGATCCCCGATGCGCAGCCGAAGCCGCCCGTTGGCATGCTCAATCTCACGCGCCGCGTCATAGAAGTGCAGTTTCGCGGGGTCGAGCATCCCGGCCACAGGTGCGACCATTTCAAGCATCATCTGGCTTTGAAACTTCCGTGCCGTCGTGCGGGCTTTAATCGCGGCAATGGCGCCTGCATCAAACCGTTCCGGCCAGCTTGGCACCCCGTGCTTATTGACGATGGGCAGCACAAACCGTGAAAAACCATTCAAAAACGGTGCGGCTTCCCCGGTTTCCGGGCGCACCTCATCGGCATAGATCGAATAAAAACTGTGCGGTGTGCCGACATAAAGCTGCGTGCCACCGGGCGACAGCACATAGGAAATCTCACTCAATTTTTCACGCAGTTCGGCGCGTTTATGGGCGGTATCGCTGTTTTTGGGCACCTCGACATCATCACAAATCACCACATCGGCCCGCGACCCGGTGATATTGCCACCAATGCCGACCGCCTGCATGGACGGATCCCGCAACACCGCATCGCGCTTGACCGTAAACCGCTCCGTCCCCCAATCGGCAACCCCGCCCGGCACCAACCCGGCCAAAAGCGGATGGCGTTCAACAATGCGTTTGACGTTGCGCACCATCTTTTTCGCCAGCTCAAGATCGGCCGCCAGCACCAAAATGCGCACATTCGCATCGCGATACAAAAGCCACGCACAAAACAGCCCGACCAGTGTTGATTTCCCCGAACTGCGAAACGCCATCAACAACAGCTCATGCCGCCCGTTGATCCAACATTCCTCCAGCCAGTCGGCCATGTTGCGATGATGGGCAGGCACCCCAAGCCCCAGCATCCGGTCCCAGATCCAGACGAATTCGGCAAAGCCCGATATTGGCATCTGTCGCTCCTTTTCTGGATTTTCGGTATTTGTTGTCTCAGGCACCACGGATGCCCGCCTGCGCGGGCATGACGGACAGGTTCTTATGTATCATTGGATCACCGTCATCCCCGCGAAGGCGGGGATCTCGAGCCGCATACTCATAGTCTCCATCTGCGCGGATGTGCTACCCTCACCCCATGCAGCAGCCCTTTGTCTACATCCTTGCCAGTCGGAAAAACGGCACGCTTTACATCGGCGTGACCAGCGATTTACGGCAACGGATTTGGCAACACCGAACCGGCGCGGTTCCGGGTTTCAGCCACACATACAACGTCACCCAACTGGTGTATTATGAAATACATGACACGATGGCGGACGCCATTTTGCGCGAAAAACGCCTCAAAAAGTGGCGCCGCGCCTGGAAAATCCGCCTGATCGAAGAACATAACGCCGATTGGCACGATCTCTTTGATCAAATCAACGCCTAAGCTTATGGATGCCCGCCTGCGCGGGCATGACGGCATGTAGCACGGCGACATGGAACGAATGTCATTCCCGCGCAGGCGGGAACCTCGAGCCGCACGCTCCCAACCCTCAAGACACGCACCCGACCTCAAACCACCCGCCACGTCTCCCCACTGGCAAGGTTGCGGACGTAATCAACGACCTCCCCGTTCCAGTGATAGGAAAAATGATCGCCCTGCACAGGAACCGGCACCACATCGGGCCAGAACGCCGCAATGCAGGCGCCGCCGTCAAAGCGCACACTGGGCCAGTAAATCCCGTCCGATCCGGCGGCGCGCCGTGCGGCACCAAATTTCTGTGACGCCCGGTAATCATCGGGATCAAGCAGATCGCGCATCCCACTTACATCGTCAAACACATGATCAATCCTGCCAACCAGCTCGCGAAACTGCGATGTCCAGCCCGGTTCCTCGTCGGTTGCGCGCATGGTTGCCGCGTGATGATGCACGGTTTCGGCAATCGCCACCGACCGGCTATCGCCCGCGTAATACAGCCCGTATGTGCCATCGGAAAACCGACCGGCCCGATAGGGCGAACAATGCACAAACGGCGCCATCACATAACTGGCCCCCGGCCCTGCCACCCGGCGGTCAACCGGCACCTTGGCCAGCGTACCAATGCTGTCACGCAGGCGCGGGTTCATCTTGGCTTCCGCCGATGCAAGGGCTTCCCAATCGGCGGGATCGGCAATGTCTTCAAACAGGTCAATCGGCGGATAGATCGACCGGATCATGCGAACACACTGCGGCCACGCGACATGCCGGGTTGGAATTTCATCCCCACCTTCTTTCGCCGTACTCACCAACCACCACGCTCCGCATCAAGGTAACTGCGAACATCAACAATATCCATGATCTCGCCGCGCATCATGATCTCAAGCGCGCTTGCACCGCCAAACGCCGCATTGGGCTTGCGGACCCAGGCATAGCCGCGCGCCGGGTCGCGAAACAGGTATCGCAGCCCTTTGTGAATCCCGATCAGCATCGCCATGCGCGTACGCAAATCACGATCAATCCGCCCGATATCCTTTTTCTTCCACCGCGCCCATGTGCGGGCCGGCATATCGCCCAGCAACACGCGCGCTTCCTGATCGCTTAAATCCCACACGCCAAACAGATTGACCGTGGCGCGCGCCAATGCCGCCGCCTCATCCTCGGTAATCGCCCCCACTTCGGGCCGCGCACCCACCGGCTCCACAATCGCGAATTCCATCGCACACCTCCATTTGGCATATATATAGCATATTTATGCCAAATGGCAATCACCCCTCATAGCGGCAAAACTGGCCTCCGAGCCCGCAGCCCCATGGCTCCCGCCTGCGCGGGCGTGACGAAGCAATGGAAAAGCCCTTCCCACAAAACCGCCCCCTAACGCGTGGAAACCCCACCCCAGAAACCGTCGTTCCCGCGCAGGCGGGAACCCATCTTGCCACATCGCACCAACGGCACCATGGATGCCCGCCTTCGCGGGCATGACGTATTCTATTCACCGTCGTTTCTAATTCCCCGTTATTCCCGCGAAGGCGGGAACCTCGCCCCGCATGTTCCCAAACCGCGAAATGCCGAAAACTCTCATTCCTACCCCTCACTCCCCAACGCCGCCCGTGCCTCCTTGATCAGCTTCTCAACATCCACATCCTCGCCCATCTGTGCCGTGCTTTTCTCAGTCCGGCTATCGGCCCCCTTGTCCCCATCGGATGCCCAACGCAGCAACTTGATCAGGATTTCAAGATGACCAAGCCCGGCCTTGCAGGCCGTCTGGTGGGCGGTGAAATCCTTGGCTTCGCGCAAAAGGGCGGCTTGCTGTGCCGCCCGGCGATAAGCATTGCGCACCCGTTTGATATCACCGGGCAAATCGCGCAGAAGCTCATCGCGCAAGGTCGCCATTGGGTCAGTCTTTTCTGGTTCACGCATGGCCTATCCTTACACCGCTGAAAGCGCCAAAAGCCGCGCATCCGCCAACCGTTCGGGCCAATAGGCCAGATTGCGCACATGCCCGTTCAAATGCTTGTCCGTGCCGTCATACGACCCCAGCACGATGTGGGTAAAAGTGCGCGGCATGGCAAAGCCATCCGGGCTTTTAAGCACCCCGCCATTCAAGCCCACCGCCACCACATCATCCTCCCACGCCAGCGCAATGCGTACCCGCGTGCCGGGTGTTAAGGTGCCATACAGCGACTGGGTGACAATCGGCTGCCCACCTTTGCGTAAGCTCACCCGCAACTGATCGGCATCACTGTCATAGCCAAGATCAAGATGATCATCATTCAGGCTGGTTGAGTAAAGCTGCACGATCCGCCAAATCCCGTCCCACGCAGGCGGCAATTCCAGATCAAACACAAACGTCCCCGCCCCTTGGGCAAACCAGTCACCGGGATCAAGCATCACCTGATCGGGTGCACGGGTGGCCGGGATGCCGTCACTGACAATATCGGATGTCGGGGCAGGACCGGCTTCAAGCTGCGCATTCCAGATCAGCACCGATGCCGGAACTCCCGAAACTGCCGTGCTGATTTTCGGATATCGGATCGTGCCCGATGCCGGTTCGGATATCGACACCCGTTGCCATGTCTCATCAAGCATAAACCCATGCGCCGATGCCCCATCAATCCCGCCAAGGGTGACATCGGCCGTGCCCGAAACTGCGCGCATCCAGACAGCAAAGCTGTAAACCGCGCCGACCGTCAAATCCCCGACATTCTGATAAAGTCCATCCGCGCCCCCGGAACTGCCCGGAAGATCAAGCGCCATCGCGCTCATACTGCCATCAGGGGCGGCAACCGTACTGGCGGTCACGCCAACCCCGGCATTCTTTTCCCAAAGCACATTGGTAAACGCGGTTGAATAGCGAAGCTTATTGGTCGCCGCCCCCTCAATAAGAAGCCCCCGCGCCCGACCAAGCGCGTCATGGTCAAAACCCGGCGCATCGATGGGCTGGGTCGCCAGCATACCGTCCATCCCCCGGATCAGCTTGGTGCTGGCGCGCGTAAATTTCATACAGGCCGCAAGTGGTTGATACCGCAATCCCATGTGTGTTTCCTCCTGATATTCAGTACTGAAAATGTCGAAAACCGCCCGATGCTTGGCACCTTCGCCCTAAGACATCGTCATTCCCGCGCAGGCGGGAATCCATGATCGCCATACCGCACCAACAGCACCATCGATGCCCGCCTACGCGGGCATGACGGCACGTAAAACGGTGCCATGGAACGAACGTCATTCCTGCGCGGGAATGACAGATACCGGAAAGCCCCTACCCGCCAATCCGATGCAAGTGGAACCAGGTTAGGATGTTACTCTCGCTGATCTGGCGAGTGGCCGCGTCACTATGCGCCAGCCGGACCCGAAGACCGTTTGCCGCCCCGACATTGATCCGCGCCACCCCACTTAATCGCAAGGTGTGATAAGCGCCGGTCCCAATGGCGGTAATGTCCGAGGATTGCAGATGGGTCGTCCAAACCCCGGCACCTGAACCTGCCAGACGCTCAAGATACAGGTTCACCATCACCACCTCGTCGGTGACCGGGAATTTCACCCCGATATCAACATGGTAAAAACCGGGCGGCAGGCTGCTAACCCCATGAACGGCACTGTCATAAAGGCTGTGGCTGTCCTCGGCGACCTGATCCCATTCGATTAAAAACGCCCCACCGGCGGGCATATCCTGTGCGGCGGTGCGTAGCAATTTTACAATCGGCCCGTTTTCATGCACCGGCACGGCAAACCACCGCCCGCCATCCCCGCCATCACAAATCACATCGACCACATCGCCCCGGATTGGCAGGGGATAAAGCGCGCTATCCGCCGCCCCATTGACCGGCGTGATCACGTCCCCACTGGCCGCCATGATATCCACCTGCGTGCCATCGCCATTAAACAGCCGGTATCGCACGCCATTCCGCGCCAATGACGCCACCGGCAAACTTGCCCGGGCGCCGTTTGACAGCCGCACCAGCGATCCGGTTTCGCGAATGTCCAGGATGCGGTTGGTTGGCGCATCGATCACCGGCATCCGGCGTTCATCCTCCCAGCCCAGCAAATTCTGGCTGCGAAAATCAAGGTCGATCATCGCCCCGGCATCCTGTTGCCCAAACGTCTTTTGCGCGGTTTCGCACCGGCTTTGTGCGGCCTCGGCCCGGCTGGCGGCATCACCCGCAAGGGCGGCGTTTTGACCGGCCCCGGCAATCTCATCGGCCTTTGGTCCGTTGGATAATCCATCGCCCAAAGCATTCCAGATCAACGCCCGCCCCGGCGCAATACCGGGCAAGGTCATGTTGGCCTGATCAAGATCGGGCGCCCCCAACCGCACTGTCCCGCCAAGGGCCCGATCGACATCGCCAAGGGCGGCGGTCAGATAATCCAGATCGCGATCAAGCGCATCGCCGCGCGGACTGCCAACAGTGCCATAGGCACTGAGCCGCCGCAGTTTCAGCATCCGGGCCAGAATGATCTCGGCCCCCACACCCGGCGGGGTTTCAAACCGCACGGTGCCGCCAATGGCATCGTCGTGATGGGCCAGCGCAATGTGAAACCCGGTGGTCACCACCGCGCCATTGACCGATACCTGCACATCGCCGCTGTCAAACACATCAAAGCCAAATGGAAAATCCGTGCGTGCCCCATCCCCCTGAAAGCCGATGGATGCTGTGGCTTGATTGGTAAAAACCGCCCCCATATCCCTGATCCCTCCGTCCGCTGATTTACCGAAATCCGATCCGCGTGGTTGGTTATCCGCCCCAACCATCACGCCGCGCAAACCACGCGCTTAACCGTGCCACCGTGTCATCCTGTGCCGATCGCAACAGCGACCTTTCGCGCCATTCGGCCCGTTGATTGATCTGATTGCGTTTGCGCGCGGCCTCGGCATCGTCAAGGGCGGCATCAGAAAGGGCCGCCTTTTCATATCCGGCCAGAACCGCACTGGCCGACCCGCTGCCCCCGGCCATCTGGCCAGATGCGCCTTGCCGCGCACGCGCACGGGCTTGCCGAACACGCAGGTCTTCGGTGCGCGCCGCATCACGTTCGGCCTTGGTCGCGGCAATCGCCTCAAGATCGGCCTTTCTTTGGGCTTCGGTCTGGGCCACGGCACTTTGCTGCCGGGCCTGATGGGCCGAAATTTGCTGCCCGGTTTGTAAAGCCGATGCCGCCATTGGCACAATTGATGAAAATCCACCCATCAGTCATTCACCCCCAACTCACTTGCCACACCGAGTAATAAAAAAGGCCGGGGAAGGTCCCCGGCAATGCGCCATAATCCACTATTGACCGTCCCGCCACTGCCGCGCCGCCAGCCAAGGCTGCGCAGCGTGATATCACCGCTATAAAGTCCATCTTGATCATCCGCATCATCGGTGGAAACCGGCAACCGCACAGCGCGCAATCCGCGCCCGGTATCCATGCGAAGCTGCCCGGTTTTCTGCACCCGCAAGGTGGCCGAAATCAACCGCACCGCATTACCGCCATGCGGGCGCGTGCCATCCGATGCGGCGGGTGGCAGGGCCGAAATTTCATGGGTAAAGGGCAAGCCAACGCTGAGTGTCTTCACCGCATCGGGCACCGTCACCGTACCCCCGCCAATGGGGTGATCATGGATCAACTGATTGCCAGCCCACACCGACACCCTTTGCCCGTCCAGCGCATCAAGATGGCCCCAATGGCGACGCGGGTTTTGGTCCGGTTCAAGCGCCTGATCAATGGCCAGATCAAGACCGGCATTCGCGTCAAACACGCCAAGGAAGTAACGTTCCCCGCGCTCAACCCCGACATAGACATCCCCGCCCGACACAGCCACGGCGCGAAACGCGCTGTCTTGCACCGATTGCGATGACCATGCGGTGATATTTTCGCTGCGATACAGCGTCAATGTGCCAAGGCTGCCATCCCCCATCACCACATGCAGCAACCGCCGATCCGCGTCATAGGCCTGATCCATCGGTTGGTTGACCAAATGGCGTGATAACAATGCCAAATCGGCCGAGCCATAAGCCTGCTCGACATCGGTAAACAGGAATTCGCGAATTTCACGCCCGCTGCGCCCGGCAAACACCGTCGCCCCGTCAATATTGACCAGTGGCACGGTGCGCGCACTTTGGCTGCCGATCCGGGTTTGGCGAGTGATTTGAATGTTGGCCGGGGTCAGTGGATCCCCCGTCACCATCCATTCCGACCCGCTGGTAAACACCTGCAAATGCCGCCCGGCAAACACCCCGGTAATTGCATTGACCTGATCGGCCAGAAGGGCAAATTCAATCGCCTCATCATCCAGCCCCTCGCCCAAATCAAAGTTGAACAAATCACCCGACCGCGACATCCACAACCGGTTGGGCAAATCACGCGATCCGCCAATCACCATGCGGTCCTGATGAAACGTCACACTGCGCGGCCAGCCCCGGACACCGGAAAACGCCTGTTCTTCGACATCGCTGGTTTCATGGGTATTTGGCAGGTTTTGTTTCAGCGCAATGGTCGCATGGCGGGCATCGGTAACGGCGATGATTTCACCCTCAACCCCGGCAATGCGCCACAAGGTACCAACATGCCCATCGACAAAAAGATCGGCATTGGCGGTAAGTGTGACCGTGCCGCTTGTCCCCGACGGGGTGACAGTCAACGCCGGTTCACCAAACTTGTAAAAGGGATGAAGGGTCCTATAGGTCGTTTCGCGCCACGCCCATTTGGACATTTCCCATCCGCCTGTCTGCGGATTGGTCACATCACTGGTGCGGGTCAACCGCATCGGCGCCACATCAGGATGGACCACCAGCAACGTATCGGCACTTTGCGTCCAGTTCAAAAGATCATGATGCGCGACCCCGAACGGCGTTTCAAACCGGTGGGTCGCCACGCCATCCTTAAATACCAGCCCTTCATAATCGCCAAACGCCAGGATATAGGCCTGCTCGGTATTAAATTCGAACGCGATCAACCGCACTGCACCGGGCAATTTATCCAGCAATCGAATGCCCGGACGCCTGCGCACCCCACCCGATGGTTCAACAAACACATTATGCAACCGCGCCGCCCCGTTGGCATAGGCATTCAAGTCACTCCGCCCCCACAATTCGGGTGCCAGTTCCCCGGTGGAAAAGGTGTTTTTCTCCAAAACGCGGCGTGCCATATGGGGCTCCTGTAATTATGACAAACTCAGGTTAAATCAGGTTATTGAGATGTGGCTCGAGATCCCCGCCTGTGCGGGGATGACGTTCGTTCCATGCAGATATTTTTACACCGTCATTCCCGCGAAGGCGGGAATCTCGCACAACAGGGTTCCGCCCCTACACCCGCGCCGCAATCAACGAAAAATCCTCAATCGCATGCGGTGTCGACTGCTGCGCATCGGCCAAACGGGCGCTACGAAACTGATCTTCGGACCGTTTAAAAAGGTATTCCGCCCGCGAACTGCTTTCAGTCAGCGGCAGGCAAAATTCCGCGGCCAACCGCGCAATCAGCGCCAGATCAAACCACGCCGGAAAACTGGCCTCCGCCAGCCGCCCGACATAGGTCAGATGTGCGGACCCGGCATCACACAAAACCGCCCGATCGCGCAGCTCAAACCGCGTGACGCGCCCGCCGTCCGTTTCCAACGACAACAACCGAATAAAATCGCCCGGCAACGCAAACAGGTTCGATCCATCCCCCGAACCGCCAGATGTTTCCCCTGCCGTCACCTGCGCCAACCAGCACCCCTTGGCCGCAAACCGCCACGGATACCCCGCCAACATGCCATCGCGGATCACGGGATACAGCATCCGGGCAATTTCGGCCTCGGCGGTATCCTCTTCAAAGGACGAAATAGGTGCCGCCCCAATCATCACCAGTGCCCGCGCACATAAGGCCACATCACTTAACGCCATTTGATCCCCCAAAACAAAAACGGGGCCCGGCAAAACCGGACCCCGAAAAATCATCAACCGCCAGACCTATGATGCCGACGGATAGAACGCCTTGATCGCATAGGTCATAGCGATGTTGCGTGGACGGGTTTCATCGCCACCAAACACCCCAGTATCGCCCGCAGCGAATGTTCCAGACCCCGCGATTGCCACACGATAAGGGTATGTAGATCCATGAGAGTTAATGGGCCCTGTTTGCCCATTGTTGGGATGAGCGTGTTGTTTGATATCATCCGTTTGAAGCGAACCAAACACACGCCCAGAATCAACATCCCGCCCGTCATCAAAACCACGGATGAACTCACCGCGCAGATCAGGAAGGTTGAAGGTGGTGATTTCATCACCATGGCCCCAAACCGTGCCAATGGTCGCAAGCAGATCAGCATACTCTGTACGAGAAACAGGAGACCCATCACAGACAAGCCAGCCGTCCGGTGCGGTTGGCATGGCAAAGGCCGAGACGGTGCCGATTTCGCTGCCGATGATGACGGTATTGCCACCGCCCGAACCACCGCCCGAAATCAGGGTATTGATTGCCTGAAGCAGTTGGGTTTTGTCATTGCAGTCAGGCCAGATGCCTGCACCCTGAATGACGTTCAAAACTTCGCAGTCCACCGGAGTTGAACCCTGCATTGGCAGTCTCCTTGGTTGGGTAAAAGAAAACCCCGGCAAGAAAACACTGCCGGGGAGGGGTTAACTCTGTCACATCGTTCTTATGAGGTATGACCTTTAGAGGGCGTCACAAACACCGCGCAGCCCAACATTACCATCTGAACTCTGCGGTTGCGCAGCAGAGCTCAGGCCGCGAGAGCCCCCGCTCGCACCGCTGTCGAACGACCAACCACCGAAGAAGCAGCGCCAATCACCTAGATAACCAGTACCACGCGGCGTGGTCGAATCCTTGCCTACATTCACAACAGACGCACCATGGCTATAGTTGCCACCGAGATCGAGATGATTATCGATCCAATCCCAGAGGTTACCTACCGCGTCAACGACATTGAACATGGATACCGATTTGTCGACATCACCAGTTGTGGTTGGTCCGAGATTGGTAGTTGCCGACCAGGCATAGGTATTGTTGCCATCTTGACCTGCGGGTGCACCCTCGGCATAGGTCAGGAATTCCTCGACTGTCGGAAGGCGCTTGCCCGCATTGCGCACGAGCAGATGGAAATCTGTGCGGGAATATACGTCATCTTTGATCGGGCTAGCACCATAACGGCTCTCAGGGATGTTTTCCGGCCACGCGCCACTCCCTTCACTGTTAAGATAAATATCAGCCCAGAAGCCACCCGGCGTGATTTCAACCATGCCCGTCGGGTCACAGGTCGGACGATGCTGCAGATCCCAGACGCTGTTTGGGACGATCTGCACGGCAGGTGTGAAAGCTAGGTCATATCGCTCGGAAATGGGACGTACACGACCGTAGTGGAAACCGCCGATTTTGCGGCTGTTGGTGGCGTCATAGCCATCAGGGAAGGCAACATTCTTACTGGCAATCAATTTGGCTTCTGACGTTCCGTCATCTGCATCAACCGCAAACAGACTGATATCATCGCCAAGGGCCAAGGTAGTCAGCGAACCATCATGATTGGCTGGATCAACAATCGACCAATCGGACTGTGCTTCCAGAAAATAGCCCTGACCATTACCACCAATATTGACCAGACATTCGGGAATGTTCAGTGTGGTGGCACCCGCTGCCGAAATTTGCCCGTTGATCGAAAAGTAACCCGCGAAAGCCGCGAATTGCGCAATATTGACATCCGAACAAATTTTAACCGTTTGACTCATAAAGCATTCCTTTGGGTCGGAGAAAAGAAACCCCGGCAACGACTGTCACCGGGGCGAGGTTGAGGGAGAACGAAAAGGGTGGATCGGAGTTGCCGGATCAGTCGGTGTTTGAGGTGCCAATTGCCGTCATGTCGCGGACGTCGACACCGGCCGCACCAGAGCTTGCCACCACGAACATGCCGCCCGACATCGTGGCGTCTCGGTTGGTGTTGGCGATGATGAAATCACCGGTGCGCAGCATGTCGCGGGCCTCACTGAAATAGTTCGACGTATCAACATCGGTTGCCAGATCGGGGGTGATGTAGTGCCAAAGGGTAAAACCGTTGGCATAGGCCAGAACGCTTAAGTTCCGGGCCTTGAAACCTTCTACCATCAGAAGCTCCTATGATTTTAAAGTGGGGGTCAGAACACCGCGAAAGCGGCTTATTCCTGCGCCTGCAAGCAGGTCACACCATCGCCGTCCACAAGCGTCGCGCCCTGGCTCATGGAATTGTTGACGAAATGCGCCGCATGATCGCCGTGCCAGGTGATGTCGGACTGCACGTCCGATCCAATGGCATGGCCGATTGCGGTGCGGTGATACCAGAAGCACGACCGAATACCACTTGCCACCGGAAGCCCCGAATGGGGCATCCAAAGGGTGCCGAGCCAGCGTTTGGCCTGTGTGCCCTTCCACGGCAAATCATCATCACCGACATAGTCGGAGCGCGAAAACGCGTCGATCAACAGCAGTTCCGACCATTGTTTCCAGCCGACAATCGCATAACGCTGCCCATCATCGGGCACATCGCGGTCGCCCAGTCCCTCAAACGCCATCATCACCTTATCAAGCGTCATGCCGTCGGTATTGTGGGGCAGGATATCGGGGGCTGTGGTCAGGGCATTAATGATCAGCTCGTCGGTTTTGCGGCCCAGCGCATAGGCCCCGGCATTGGCCAGAACCATCTTTTCATCATGGTTGATTTTAAGTTCATCAAGCGCATCAACCCAGTCCCCGGCATAGTAATCACGCAAATCACAGCGCACCGCTTCGTGATCGACATTCATCACCGGCACCTTGCCGTGGCGCGCCTTAGTGGTGGCCGTGCCCTTGCCGACTTTCTGAAAAACGGTGGTTGCCCCCTTCACGCTGTTTTTGACCCGCACCGTATTGCGCAGTTTCGATCCCATGCGTTGATAGGCCTGATGCACATCGGCCTGAAAGTGGTCGACAAAGCTTTGATCGATTGTATCGCTCATTGGTTTATTTCCCCTTTGGTTGATCCTGTGGTTGATCCTGTGACCTGACATTCAGGCACGTCATATTCCCACCGCGATCCGGTCATCTTTTGGTCAAGGTTTGGCTGTTATGTGCAATGGATGCCCCCGGACTTTCCGGGGGTATTTTGATCTGTCGGGTTTCAAGCAGACCGGATGGGTTTTTCGGGCAGTTGCCCACCCCCTTGAATTTTGAGTTGGAGCTTGACGTTGCGCGGAAAACTGTTTGCCTTGATTGTCCTGATCGGGATCGGTACAGCTGCGTATTTCCTGCTGCCACTCACCCCGATCCCGGCCTACTTTGAAAATGTCACCCACCGGATCGGCCTGCTGTTTGGCAGCCAACCCGACGAACAGGAACCGCTTCCCGCCCGGCTTGAAAACAAGCTTGCCAAACTTGGGGTGAGCGCCGGGGTGCCCGTCGCGGTACAAATCCTGACCGATAATGGTGCCGTCGCGCTTTGGGTGCATGACGCGGATCGTTTCCGACCGCTTGAAATCTATCCGTTTTGCAGCGATGTCGTGCGCGACGGCGATCTTTCCGCCTATCACGGCGATTACCGCATCCTCGCAAAGGACATCCTTTTAAACCGTGACGGACATGCATCCGTGATGCTCAATCGGGCGGCTGATGGCCCCAAAACCGACCTGGCCCTTAATGGTGGCTGCGCGACCGAGCAGGGCATCCCGCTTGAAAGTGACGATCTGCGCGACATCATGCTGATGACCAATGCCGCCCTTCAAAACGGGCAAGCGTATATCCCGGTATCGATCTATCCAACCGCCGCCGATCAACCCCTGCCCGACCTTAAGGCCAGCGGACAAAAGAACGCCGACTAAGGTCGCCGCCTTAACCGCATCCTTCAGTCATACAGGCGGGAAAATGCCGCCTGTACTTCGGCAACAATCACCGGATCGCGATCCCGCCAGTAGCGCGGATCGTTCATTTTGCGCTGAATATCAGACCGCATCCCGGCGGTTGGTTCGGATGTGTCGGACCGCCCCAAACCGGCTTCTTTGCCCGCCGTCATCAACCGATGCAGGGCCTTGACCCCGCTTGCGGTTTGGCACATTGCGTCAAAGGCGGCATCGGGCAGGTTTTCACGGCCCCATTTCTCGATCTTAGGGGCCAGGGATTTCCATGCCTGCGCGCCGCCAAATTCCGCCACCAAAGCCGCCCGGTCACTGGCGCGCTGCCCGGCCTGCTGGACCTGTTCGACCATCGAGGGAATGATTTCCCCCGCCAGATCATAGACAAGCTGCGCCTGCGCATTGTTAAACCCGGCCTTATGCAGGCGTTCATTCAATGCCGCATCAACCCCGCCCAACCCCTCATCAACCAAAACTGCATAGTCATCGGGATTGTCGGGAATGATCGCCAGATTACTCTCGACATCCTCCGGCGCGGTTGGGATCACATCGGGGGCCGGTGTTTGGTCCAGTCCGAAATCGACCAGTGGGCCCGTTTTTGGGTGTGTCTCTGTTGCGATTTCTGTCGTGGGTTCTAAATCTGTTTCCTGTGCCGGAATGGTTGTCATGCCGGTTCTCCGTTTATGAGGTTTGCGAAAGATAAAGATTGAGCTTGTGGGTTGAGATCCCCGCCTTCGCGGGGATGACGGTGCCTAAAATTGTGGTATGGAACGAGCGTCATTCCCGCGCAGAGCCTGTACCCGCGAAGGCGCGGTACGGGAATCTCGCGCCACACGTTCACTCCCCCGTTTCGCGTGATGCCAGCCGTATCATTTGCAACACCAATCCACGCTGCCCTTCGCGCATCCAAAGGGCGGCCTGTCCGGCATCCGGGCCCAAGGATGACCGGACAAATTGTGTTTCAAGATCGCGCAAAACCTGTTGCCCGGCATCGCTGGCAAAGCAGGTCTGCCAGTGTGTGCCGGCATCGTTTTCTTTTGCGGCAGTGTCAGGCTCAAACCAATCCCAGCCGGTCATGATGTGCCCTCCAAAACCTCAGGCGGCAAATGGGGCCGCAAGACGTGCTCGGGCACGCCAAACTGATCGGCCAGCCAATGGACCATGGCGGGCACATCAACCTCGTTCATCGCATCAGGGCCAAGTCCTGCGATGCGCGACACCCAATCAAGCACCTGTGCGGCCTTTACCCGTTTTGGCAATTGCGCCAAGGGCGCGGCATGGCGCAGGACGACCACATCGCCATCAATCGGGATGTCGGGCAGCTCACCGCGTTTGGCGAGGATGTAAAGGGCGCGTGCAATCAGTGGATAGAGCAATTCGGCCTGTAACCGGCCATAGGTGGCACCCAGCAACCGCGCATTTTCCGAGGCCCTTTCAAGCACCTCGGTCGCGGTCATGCCCGGTTGATCGACCTGAGCCAACCGATCGGCCAGCAAGCAGCGCCGGATACGATCACGAAGGTCGCTTAAGACCAGATCGGATACATCAAACCGCCCCGGTGCATCCAATGGCGTTAACCCCGCCGATCCGACCGCCTTTGGAATGATGCTGCCGGGCACAAGGCGAATGGTGGCCGGATTAAGCACCCCGTCATCGTCGGCCTGCCAAATACCGGTGACTGCGATGGAGGCGTTTTTAAGCACCAGTTCAACCACCTTGTTGGCGGTTTTAATATCGGGTAGCGCCTTCATCACCGGCGATCTGCCATAAATCTCGCCCGGGGCCTTCATCCAGCGAAAGGCAACATAGGGCGACACATCAAAATGATCGCGAAACAGCACGTCATCACTGGCGGTGTGCGCACCCTCGCCACCCCCATCGGCATAAAACACACAAAGGCCATAGCCACTGCGTTCCGGACCATGGGGCATCACCGCTTCAATCACGGTGTGGCGTTTTTGGCCCTGCGCATCATCTTCCCCTTTGGCGATGGTTGGCAGTTTGGCATCGGGCCAGGTGGCGAGAATGTCGGATCGGGTCAGGCTAAGCGTGCGAAACACCGCATCCATTTTGCCATCAACCCGTTCCTCAAACACCAGATCACGTAACGGCACGGCGGCAAAACGAAAGGCCGACGGGCTTTTGAAATCATCACTTTCAAGCCGCAGGCAGGCGGTGCCCGCCGTGACCAGATCCAAGAAGGCCTGATGCATTTCAACGGCAAAATTGGATCGGTCAAAATGCCCCTGTAAAATCCGAACCGCGCGGCCGAGTTGTTCGGTTAAAACCGCCCGATCCTCGCCCGCAACATTGCCGCCCGGCTCCAGATCAAACCAGCCGCCTGCGGGCGGGGTGATTTCGGCCATCAAACTCGCGGCAAGCTGTTCGACCGCATCGGGTGCGGTTGCGTCAAACACCCGGTCCAACCGTTTGCCACCACTGGTTTGCAGGGCCGCCCCATTGCGTTGTGGCAGGGCAAACTCATAACAGTCCTGCCAATGGGCCAGCCACGTGCGGCGTTTGTCCACGGCCGCCTGATAACGTTGGCGTAAGACCGAAACCGAAAGGTCATTTTGCGGTGTGTTGCGATGGGGCCCAATCGTCATCCCGGTATTCGCGCGTCCCTGTCCTGTCAACTGTCCGGATAGGTGCCCCGATGCCCCGGTCGATGCCGACATGTCGCCACCTGCGTTCATCACTGGCTTGCGATAGGTTCGTTTTGTCTTTCTCGCCATGCCCTAATCCCCCAACAGATTTTTGCCGCCCGCCGCCCCATTCACCGCACTGCTGATCCGGTCCGACAGCAACCCGCGGTACCCGGTCGCAATCAGCCCGGCCCGGCCATACCGCCGACGTTCCAGTGCTTCTTGACGGGCGGTGCGCACAGCATCTTCTGGCGTTTCAGCCGCATCTGTTTGCGTGACACTCACCGATGGGGATGCCGTCGAGGCAACCGGCTTTGGCGTGGAAAACAAACTGCCCATCGGGCCCTCCTGCTGGTTGGCATGTCGTGTCGCTTTTTGAGTTCAGCTATGAGTGTGCGGATCTAGATCCCCGCCTTCGCAGGGATGACGGAGCCCAAAACGACAGCAAGGAACAAACGTCATTCCCGCGAAGGCGGGAACCTCCCGCCACATATTCCCTACCGCCGAAAACAAAAACGCCCGCAGGGCCAAAAGCCATGCGGGCGCAGGTGTGGTGTTGATTTGTCTGTTATGTCACATCAAAAAGAACAAATCAAGAACATTTTTCAGAAAAATGCACCTGACCTGATTTTTCCGTGCTTTCACTGCGTTTCACAAGGGTGCGATAAAGCTGATGCGGGGTGACAATCCACACACCACCAACGCCCAACAGCCGCTTGATCATCTCGACACAGCTCATCGGGCCGAACCGGATTTTGCGCGGCAATGATCGCGGGTAGTCGGCCCAAACGCAATGATGGCCAATCGCCCGGTAATAGGATGCCGGATCAAATAGCGGCGAATAACACCACGTCTCGCACCGGATGCGATGGCTTTGCGGATCAAGGCAAATCCATTCCCCGGCCCGCGCACCCGACACCAGCACAAAGCAATGGCGAAAGCCGGGTTTCAGGACGCGCAGCAGCGGCTTTTCCAGGGCATCGCCAAACACCACCAGCACCGAAACCTCCCGCCCCGATGCCGATTGATCGGTCCAGTTACGCGCCATCCCGCCAACGGTTTTAACACTAACGGTGCCCTCAAAACCTATATCCCGCATGGTGATAAATCCCCGCTCATTTCGATCATGACATCTTCATTGTCAAAGGTTTCGGGCGGGCGCAACTCAACGATGTCACGCGCAATCAGTTCGGGTTCAAGGGCGGCCATGGTCGCACACCACAGATCATGTTTGGGCTGTTCGCGGAGGTCGCGCGGATCGGGCAACCGTTCCACCAACCCGTAATATTCAATCACCTGCAAATGCCGGTCGGTCAAAGCCCCGCCCTGTTTAAGACGCATCACCGCGTTATAAACATCATCAGGATCGCACGGGCGCACCACCTCACCGGCATCGGCAATCACGCGCGCCCCTTCGATGCGGGCTGTTTGACAGCGCACAAACCAGAACCACGCCTGCTCGGCGCTGGCAAACGGCGTGATGGGCCGTTCTGACAGGGGTTTTGGGAAAAGTCTTTGTTCGGTCACGTCGCCCTCCTGCATGTTGAACTCATCCCCAACACCGGCAACGCGCCGCCTGGTCGGTCATGCCAAACCGGCGGCAAAAGGATGTGACTGACCGTTGGCGCATGGCTTTTCCATGCACCTTTGATGGCTGTTGATCAGTGATTTCCCCTTATCGTGACGGTATCGTAGATCGGCGTGATGCGCTGTGCGACGGCTGCTTGTGCAAGGCCGTTTGATGCCCGAACCCGATAAAATCACGGCTACTTCCGGATGCAATTCCGGTGTTGATGCACAAGCTATAATCCCCTTTTGTTCTTTTTGTAAAGGATTAATTTCCTATACCGGAAACCGCATCCAAGTTCACCAAACATCGACAGAGGCAGAATCCTGACAAATTCAAACATTCCCGGCTTTCTATAGAAAAATCCGGGCAAAACCACTATGTGTGCCTTTAATGGAAAATTAGACTCATCGGGGACCTCATGCGCTATCAAAACGTGATCCACTCTGGGGGGATCGCACTCTTTTCCGGACTGCTCGGCACCGTTGGATTCGGATCATTTTATTCAAGCAGCGCACTGGCGGCTGGTGGCCCTGCCTGTTCGAGTTCATCAAGCAGCGGCAACGTCACAAGCGGATCGACCACTGCGACCCTTGTCCGCGGGTCGATGGCAACCACCGATACATATACGGTGAACTTGACTGGCGCTTTCGGCGACCAGGACAATTACCGCGTTTCGATTTATGATCATGCGACAAGCGGCGAGCAAACGTTTCAGAGTGGCACCTTCCCCAATGCGGGCACCCAAACAGTGACCATATCGCCAACGGCGAACAGTTCCGATGCGTCCCTGAGAATTGAATATGTCGATGGCGACTATAGCGCGACGGTGACCTGTGCATCTTCTGCGCAATCTGGAAGCGAAAACTCCTCGGAAACCACCACAAGTCAGGTTGTTTCGGCCGTTTCACGTAGCCAGACCACTGTGATCCAGCAAAACATCGGTGCACGCGTTTCGGCGGTGACCGGGTCCGTTGGTGGATCGGTCGGTGGCGGTGCCACAGGTGGTGCTGGTGGCGGGGCGACCGGCAGTAGCGGCGGTGCGACCGGAAGTGCAGGTGGTAGTGGCGCTGGTGGTGCTGATGGCGGGGAGACATCCGATGGTGCGAACTTCGCAAGCTTTGACGCGGCGCATGACAACAGCATCTCCGACAGCCAATATGCCCTGCGCCGTCTGGCGATGATTGGTGATTTCGACAGTTCGCAAGGATCGCTGAACATTCTTGGGCTTGGCCCGACCGATCAGGGCACGGTTGGCGGTGCGGGCGGCATTGATGGCCGCAGTGCACTGGATACCTCATCGCCCTTTACCGTCTGGGGCCATGGGTCCTTTACCTCGGTCGATAACGATTATGTCAGCGGGTCTGCTGACAACCGCTATGACGGCGATGTCTGGGGCTATAATGTCGGGCTGGATTACAGTTTTTCCCCGGTTCTGACGGCGGGGGTGTCGCTTGGCTATAACGACACGGACCTGACGACGACGTTTAATTCGGGCACCTATGCCGAACAAGGCTGGGTCGTTTCGCCCTATGCCATTTACCGCCCAATCGACAACCTGAATGTAGTTGCCGAGGCAGGATTTGGTCAGGGGGATATCGACACCACCCGTGACAGCGGTGCGGTACAGGGCAATACGGAGTCCGAACTGTGGTACGCCGCCCTTCGCGGGTCTTATCGGACGACGCCAATTTCAGAATTGCCGTTCTTTGCCGTCACACCGTCGGTTGGCCTGATCGCGGCGCGCAAAACCGTCGACAGCTACGCCGAAAGCGATGGCACCGCTGTCGCCACCACCCGGTCAAACACCCGTCAGATCAACCCGTCGGTCGAGGCATCCTATGACCTGTTTCCGACAGAAAGTCTGACCATCACGCCGTTTGCCGAAACCGGGGTGATCTATGATTTCACCGATGAAATCAACGATGATGCAACCGCCTTCAATATCGGGGGTGGTGTGCGTCTTTCTGATCGGGCCACCGGGCTGAACGCCACACTTGAGGCCAACTATCTGGCCGGGCGGACCGACTACAACGAATACACCATCGGCGGCACGGTGACCTATGGCTTTGCCTTTTACGACGATGACGGGCGCAATCTGGGCATCGTCAAACCGTTCTTTGCCAGCAACCTGAATGAGTATGGCAACCAACGCATCCGTACCGGCCTTGGCTTTGACAGTGGGCTTCTGACCAGTGAACTGGCGGTAAGCCACATGATGTCGGTTGCCAATGACGATGATGACACCGACACATCGTCGGTCGAACTCCGCATTTCGATGCCGTTCTAATCCGCTATCGACGGCAAACATGATCAAGAAACCTGCCCTGAAATTCAGGGCAGGTTTTCTTTGACCACCATTTCCATGACACCTTTAAACGAGCATCGCATTTGATCGATGCGTCGTCATGGCTAATGATGATGTCATATAGTCCACTTTCGCAAAGTAAGTTAAAACGCAGCCTCGATTTTCTACAACGCTTATGAGACTATTTAGATCGTCTCCAAGAGTTGTTAAAAGGGGGAAACCTTGTGAGAGCAATTGCAATCGTTGCACTCTTTTTGCTCGCAAGTTGCACGAGCCAAATCATGGCGAGCTATATCGGAAAATCGATCAAAGAACCGATGCTCGATTATGGCCCACCAATCAACATCATTGAACTTGATGATGGCCGACGCGCATATCAGTGGCGGGTCACCGATAGCGGTTATGTTCCGATTTCAGGGGGCGCAACGACAACATATGTCCCATATTCAGATTCTTGTGTTCACACGCTGACTGCGACAAAATCAGGGGACGATTATATCGTCGACGGGCACCGAAAAACGAGTTTCTTCTGCGAATAACGGGTCTACCGCGCCCACTTCTTTGAATCCTGCTCAGGGCAGGTTTTCTTTTACCACGACTTCCATGGTCAGTTTGGCGACATCGGCGTTTGGGTCACTGCCATTGCGCAGATTGTCGAAAATGCGCAGCGCATTTTGGACAATCGCGCCGGGGCTTTGGGTGATCACCACATCCATGATGTCTTCAAGCAAAAAGCGGCGGGTGTCAGGGGTCAGGCCATGGCCGATAAAGATGATGTCGCGGCCCCGGCCACTTTCGCGCAGCGCACGCGCCACCCCGTCCGAGGAGCCGCCGACGTTATAAATCCCGACCAGATCAGGATATTCTTCAAGCAGGGACATGGTGTGGTGATAGTTTTCGCTGCGGTCATCGTGGCCTTCGCGGGCCGCGACCAGCGACATGCCGGGAAAGGCTTCTTCCATCAGGCTTAAAAAGCCCATTTCGCGTTCTTCATGCGCACGGTAGGTGCGGCTGGCCGCGATCAGTGCCACGCGCCCGCGATGGGGGTTATCCGCACGGTTGGGCCCCATGAACCGGCCCAGCATATAGCCCGCCGTTCGGCCCACGGCGCGGTTATCAAGCCCGACATAGGCGGCATGGGGCACGCCGGAAATATCAGACACCACCGTGATCATATGTTTACCGGCACCCTGCAATTCAGACACCGTTTCACGCACCAGCGGGTGATCAATCGCCATAAAGGCAATGCCATCGGCCTTTTGCCCATGCTGACGCAGCGCCTCGGACAGAAGTTGCGGGTTAAACCCGTCAATGAAAAAGCACCGTGCGCGAATGTTCTGGCCTGTGGTCGCCTCGGCCGCGGTTTTGATCCGGTCGCCCAAAAGCCGCAAATACGGATTGGTGCCCGATGGCAGTAAAAACACCACCTGCATCGGTTTGGGCCGGAAGGTTTCGACCATATCGGTTTCGGGCAAATAGCCAAGTTCACCTGCGGCCTGCAACACGCGCTTTGCGGTGCGTTCACGCACACCGGGGCGCTTGTTTAACACGCGGTCTACCGTGGCGGGTGACACCCCGCACAGCTCGGCAATATCCTTGATGATCGGCCCGGTTGTTTTTGGCATTTTTATCCTTAAAACATCAAAACGCATCATTTAATGATGTTTGATGATGGATAAACTTTCACGTACCTTGAGATTATTCAAGCAAAAATAAAAACAACCCAACGCGGAAAACAGCTAAAAGCAATCATAGACCATCAGGGAGGAAACCATGGTCACTCACACCAAATTCTGGCACATCAAATTCCGGCATATCGTTGCCACCTTCGCCGCCGCCGTATCCTGCAATGCCATGGTGCTTGGCGCACAGGCCCAAGAAATTGAGCTCAATTACGGCCACATGAATTCCCCGACCAGCATTGTCGGGCTTCAGGCCGACTGGCTGGCCGAAGAAGTCGCCAAAAACACTGACGGCAAGGTCAAGATCGACGTTTATCCGTCGTCCCAGCTTGGCAAGATTCAGGAACTGGCCGAAGGCGTTTCGATGGGGTCCATCGCACTTTCGCACAATACGGCTGGTGCCATCAGCTCGCTGTATGAAGATTTCGGCGTGCTTGATATCCCGTATCTGTACCGCGACTATGATCACCTGATGAATATTGTCGATATTCATTCCCCGGTGATGGAAAAGCTTAATCAGGGCCTGATCGACAATACCGGCATGCGCGTGCTCTATGCGTTTTATTTCGGCACCCGTCAGCTGACCGCCGACCGTGCAATCAAAACCCCGGCAGATCTGGCTGGTGTTAAAATCCGCGCCATCCCGTCCCCGGTGTATCTGACCGCGGTTGAGGGCCTTGGTGCAGCACCAGTCCCGGTGGACTGGTCCGAAGTTCCGACCGCCCTTGCGACGGGCATCGTTCAGGGTCAGGAAAATCCGGTCAATGTTGCATTGGTTCATAAACTGTATGATGTGCAGTCACACATGATGCTGACCGGGCATATTTCGGCCGCCGAGATCGTCGTGATCAACGAGGAAATCTGGCAGGGCTTCCCCGATGACGTTAAGGCCGGCATTGAAAAGGCGGCGGAAACCGTGCGCCACAAAGCATCGAAAATGATCCTTGATAGCGAGGCAGGCGATCTTGAGCAGCTTAAGGAAGCTGGCATGACGATCATTGGCCCGGATGACGGGCTTGATGTTGCGGCCTTCCGTGCAGGTGTTGAAAAGCTTGTGCATGAGCGCTTTGACGACAAATACGCCACGTATTTCGAAGAAATCGCTGCTGTAAAATAATCGCACCAAAGGGCGGTTCCGGGGGATATTTTTCCGGGGGAGCCGCCCTTACCGAGACTTTCATTGCCCCATCATTTCAGGTTTCGTCATGCCTTACAGGAACTCCCCGATCTATCGCGGGCTGGACCGTATCTGCCGGGTTCTAACCACCTTTTCGATGGTGATGCTGGCATTGATGACGGTGTTGGTCGTCGGTCAGGTGATCTTGCGCAATATGTATGATCTTGGTCTGCCGTGGGCGGACGAGCTATCGCGCATTGCCAATGTCGCGCTGGTGTTTTTCGCCGTTCCGGCCTTGATGCTCCATAACCGTCATATCGCGATTGACCTTCTGTACAGCGCCTTGCATGCGCGCGGGCAAGCCGTTTTGCGCTTTGCCAATTATGCGCTGATCACGGGCTTTGCCGGTATCTTCCTGTTTTCGCTTTATAAATTTTTAAGCCGCGCGGGAAAATTCACCACCCCGTCGTTGACCATGCCAAATTACGCGGTCTATGCGCCGGTGGTAATTGCCATTGTCCTGTTGGCCATTGTCGCGCTGTACCGGCTGATCACACGCACCGAAACCGCCCCGGATTACGAAGGCGAAGACGGGAACGCCGAAAGCGGCAATCCGATTGCCGATGCCATCGCCAAGGAAATGTCAGCTGGAATACTGGCTGAAGATACGTCCAAGGATTCCAAGAAATGATGAGTGCAACGCTTCTTATCCTGTTTCTGGCACTCATGATCATTCGCCTGCCGATTGCGGTATGTCTTGGTCTGTCGTCCGCGACCGTGATGATCCTGTTTAACCTGCCAATGACGGTACTGGCCCAGCGCACCGTCAATGCGCTTGATTCAACCCCGCTTTTGGCCGTGCCGCTGTTTATCTTTGCCGCCAATCTTTTGAGCCTGTCGGGTGTGACCAATCATTTGTTTGAACTGGTGCGCATGATGGTTGGCTGGATCCGGGGCGGGACCGCCCAGGTCAGCGTTCTGGTCAGCCTTATATTCTCCGGCGTATCAGGTGCGGCCTTGGCCGATATTGGCGCATTGGGCGCGGTTCAGATCAAGATGATGCGCAAACAGGGCTATTCCGCCGAATTTGCATCGGGCATCACCATGGCGGCGGCAACCATCGGGCCGATTTTCCCGCCCAGCATCCCGATCATTATCTTTGCCTCGGTCGCCAATGTGTCGGCGGTCAAATTGCTGATTGCCGGGATTGTCCCCGCCGTTCTGATCACCCTCCTGTTGATGGCGCAGGTCGCGGTGATGGCCCGGATTTACAAATTGCCGCGCGATGAAGTGAAATTTTCGATTGCCGCCTTTGCGCGCAAATTCGTCATTTCCCTGCCCGCCCTGGCCGCCCCGGTTCTTTTGATCGGTGGGTTGATCTCGGGCTATTTCGGGCCGACCGAAGTGGCCGGTGTCACGGTGGCCTATGCGCTTTTGATTGGTAAATTTGTCTATCGCCAGCTTGACCTTAAACGGGTGATCACGGCCGCGCGCGATACGGTCGATGCGACCGGCAGTGTATTGTTCATTGTGTCGACCGCCGCCCTGTTTGCCTGGGTTCTGACCATGGACCGCCTGCCTGCCACCGCCAGCGAGTTTTTGCTGGGACTTTCAAGCGATCCTTTGGTTTTGCTGTTGATTGTCAATGTGTTGTTGCTGGTGGTCGGCATGTTCCTGGAATCAATTGCCGCGATCCTGATCATCGCCCCGATCATAACGCCGGCGATGATGGCAGCGGGCGTTGATCCGCTGCAACTTGGTATCGTGTTTGTGCTTAACCTGATGATCGGGCTTCTGACCCCGCCTGTCGGCATGAGCCTTTATATGGTCAGCATCATCGCCAAGATGCCGCTGCACCGGGTGATCCGGGGCGGGTTGCCCTTCCTTCTTCCCCTATTTTTGTCACTGCTCGCAGTGACCTGCATACCGGCGATCTCCGTCTGGTTGCCCAACCTTCTGGATTAAGTGAGGAAACATGAGCAGATTTCTCGGCGAAATTCGCCAGCTCGGTTACGTTGTGCCCGATATCGAAGCGGCCATGGAATATTGGGCCGAAACGATGGGTGTTGGCCCGTGGTATTATAACCCCAAGGTGCCGATCGAAGATTACCAGTATGACGGCAAATCCTACGACGTTCATAACTCGGTCGCCTTGGCCAATTCCGGCTATGTTCAGGTCGAACTGATCCAGACGCGCAACGATGCGCCGTCGATGTATCGCGACTTTCAGCAAGCCGGGAATACCGGGCTGCAACATGTTGCCTATTGGACCGAAGATTTCGACAACGATCTGGCCCTGATGCAAAGCAAGGGCTTTGCCGTCAAGATGAGCGGCAAGGTCGGGGACAATGGCCGGTTTGTCTATTTCGATAAGGAAATGCATCCGGGCACAGTGATTGAGCTGTCCGAAGTGATCGGCCCCAAAGGCCGCCTGTTCAAATCCATTTATGAGGCGTCGATTGGCTGGAACGGCAAAGACCCGATCCGTCCATTCCCGTCGCTGTCGGAAATCTGAGCCATGGACCTGATTGAAGCCCGGTATCTGATCGAAACACCGTTCGAGCCCGAAAAAATCGCCACCATCATTGCTGGTGAGCAAAGCAGCGGCACCTTCGTGCGCGTTGCCGGGGAAACCGATGAGTTGCGCGAACGTTGTGCGGCCAGCGTTTTGTCGATCCGTGAACTGGCCCCGGCTGATCATCCCAGCCTGCAAAGTGCCTATTTGACCGCACGCGGCATCAATGGGCCATACCGCCGGGCTGAAGTCCGGGTTGGTTTTCCCGTCGATAATATCGGGCACAATCTGGCGACACTGGCGGCCACGGTTTCAGGCAACCTCTATGATCTTGGCGAGGTCACCGGGCTTAAGCTGATGGACATCAAACTGCCAAAGGCCTATCGCGATTTATATGATTATCCGGTTGCCGGGACCAAGGGCACACGGGCGCGCATGAAGGTCCATGACCGACCGTTCTTTGGCACGATCATTAAACCCAATGTCGGCATGCGTACCCATGACATTGCCGATCTGGTCGAACAACTGTGCGAGGCCGGGGTTGATTTCATCAAGGATGATGAAGTGTGCGCCAATCCGGCATCCGCCCCGATCACGGACCGCATTCCGGCGATCATGGAACGGGTGCGTGCCTATCGCGACCGCACCGGGCGTGACGTGATGATTGCCTTTAACATTACCGATGAAACCGATGCCATGCGCCGCCATGCTGATTTGATCGCCGAAAACGGCGGGTCGTGCGCGATGGTCAGCATGAACTGGACCGGCTTGTCGGCCCTGCAAACCCTGCGCGGATCGACCGACCTTGTGCTGCACGGGCATCGCAACGGGTTTGGTGCATTGTCGCGCCATCCGCTGATCGGCATGGCGTTTCCGGCTTATCAGACGCTGTATCGTTTGACCGGCATGGATCACATGCATGTGCATGGCATGGGTGGCAAATTCTGCGACGAAGACAGCGAAGTGCAGGCATCCGCGCAAATCTGTGCCGCGCCGCTGGCCCCGGGGAATGGCGACGAAGACCACGTTTTACCCGTGTTTTCATCCGGGCAATGGGCGGGCACCATTCCGGCCACCTATGACGCGGTCGGATCGTCTGATTTCATGTTTCTTGCCGGAGGTGGCATTTTGGCCCATCCGTCTGGCCCCAGTGCCGGGATCAAAAGCCTGCGTCAGGCATGGGACGCCTGCGAGGCGGGCGTCAGCCTTGAAAAACATGCCACGGGTCATTCCGAACTGGCCGAGGCCCTGACATTCTATGGTGCGCGGGGCTAGACATCTCATGACCAAGATCGTTTTCTGTGCTGATGATTTCACGGGCGCTTCTGATACGCTGGCAACGCTGGCGCGGGCCGGACTTTCAACACGCCTGTATTTGAACGCACGGGCACCATCAGACAGCACAAACGATCTGGATGCCATTGGTGTCGCAACGTCGCTTCGTGCCCTTACGGTCGATGACAGCGTTGCGACCATCGGCCCCCTTGCCGATGCGCTGGCACGCACGAAATGCGGTCTTTATCATTTCAAAGTCTGCTCAACATTCGACAGTAGCCCGGACATCGGCAACATCGCCGCCATTGCGGACCGTTACGCACAATCGGTCGGCACACGCTGGAAGGCGGTTATTGGCGGGCAGCCATCATTGCGGCGGTTCTGCCTGATGGGCAATTTGTTCGCCGGGGCGGGTAACGGGCATATTTACCGCATTGATCGTCATCCGGTGATGTCGGTGCACCCGGTAACCCCGATGCATGAAGCCAATCTGTGCCGCCACCTTGCCGCGCAAGGCTGGCCCAAGATCGGCCTGATTGATTTTACCATCATTCGCAAGGGCCGCGTTGCCCTGATCGATGAAATCCGCCGTCGTTTGGCCGCCGGGGAATGTGAAACGCTGTTTGATGTGACCGATGACAGCGATCTTTTGACCATCGGGGACGCCATCCGCGAGATTGCCAAAACAACCCCGACCCTGTGTGTTGGCGCCAGCAGTGTCGCGCAGGCCCTGTTTCCGTCCTTTGAACCGTCATCGCAAAACGGAGCACAAGCATCACGTCGCGCGGGTCCGGTCTTTGCCTTTGCCGGAAGCCGGTCGTCCCATACCGCCGGGCAAGTCGAAAATGCCAGCACCTACATCAAACGCAGCATCGCGCCCAAAGACCTGCTTGACCCCGCCGGGATCAAAGACCTTCTTGGCGATAGCCTGTCGACCCTGAACGCGGGCAAGCACCTTTTGGTATCGCTTTCCGATGATCGCAATCATGACATTGGCAGTCACGCGTTGGCGCGTGCCAGTGCGGCCTTCATTGCCCAGATTTGTCAAAATACCTCCCTTGGGTTTTTGGCCATTGCCGGGGGCGATACATCAAGCCTTGCGGTGCAGGAACTTGGCATCAACAGCCTGTCTTTTGCTGCTGACTTTGATGCTGGTGCCCCGGTCATCCGCGCACATGCTGACACGCCATATCTTGATGGCTTGCCGATGCTGCTTAAAGGCGGGCAGATGGGAAAACCCGACCTGTTTGATAACATCAGTGCGCTGCCGATAATCCCGAATAACGGCTAAAACACTGGCCCGAACGGCAGGCATTATTTGCGCTGTTTACAGGAATTAATTCCTTCCGTTTTGGGCACACGGCCTGCTAGGATGGGGCATGATCCGACATCAGCAAATTTGGGCCGCCCTTGATCAGATTGCCACCGACCACGGGTTAACCCCGTCGGGATTGGCACGTCTGGCACAGCTTGACCCGACGACATTCAACCGGTCCAAACGCACCACCAATCAGGGCAAATCGCGCTGGCCCTCGACCGAAAGCATTTCCAAGGTTTTATCGGTCACCGATGTCAGTTTTCGCGAGTTTTCCGAACTGGTGGATGGCAATGGCGCCGGGCGTATCCCGGTGATCGGCTTTGCCCAGGCTGGCAATCGCGGGTATTTCGATGATGCGGGCTATCCGGTGGGTGGCGCATGGGAAGACATCACCTTTCCCGCCATGCATGATCCGACCGCCTATGGGCTTCGCATCTCAGGTGAGTCCATGGCGCCAGTGTTTCGCGATGGTGATTTGATCATTGTCAGTCCGGCGTCAAACATCCGCCCACAGGACCGGGTTGTGGTCAAAACCACCGAGGGTGAAGTCATGGCCAAGGAACTGGTCCGACGCGGGGCGCTTGGCGTGGAGCTTAAATCGCTCAACCCGGCCTATGAGGACCGGTTTATTGCCGCCAAAGACCTTGATTGGGTGGCGCGCGTTTTATGGTGCAGCCAGTAAATAGGCGCAAACCCGATGGTCCGCGAAAATAATATTGCCCACACGGCAAATACATTATTCAAAAAGGCACTTCCACCCCCTACATTAGGGTAGCTCACCCTACACCGGGAAAGGACGCTGTTTGCCCGTGCAACGCCACCACATAATTCGCTTTCTGGCGATTGCCGTCGCGTATTTCCTTGCCGGGAAAGCAGCTTTCCTTCTTCCGTATCATGATACAACCCAATGGTTGATCTGGTTGCCGACGGGCATTGCCCTTGCGTCCCTGATCATATGGGGCTGGCGCTATGCTCCTGCGGTATTTTGCGGGTCTATGCTGCTCACCCTAGCAAGCGATTTCTCCCTTTTTACTGCGATATTATTTGCGACAAGCACGACTGTTTCGACAGCCATCCCCGCCGCCCTTATCACCCGACTTTGTGGCACAAGCCCGCTGTCATCGTTACGCGGCCTGATTATGTTCCTGCTCATCGGTGCGCTGGGGGCACCATTGATATCGGCGACTGTCGGAAGTGGCGTTGCGCTGATCACTGGCGTTACTGATGTGCAAAACCTTCGCACCGTCTGGGAAGGCTGGGTGCTTTCAGGCACGGTTGGAACACTGGTTGGCACCCCACTGATCCTGCGTCTTTTCAACCAGCCCTGGAAAAACCGCCATCTTGGCTATTATCTTGAGCTGGCCTTCATTTCATGTGCCGCCGTGATCGTCAGTTCGATCATCCAGATCACGCCGATCATGTCGCGGCCGGAATTCCTATTTATTTTTGTCTCCCTGCCCTTTGTCATCTGGGCGGCTGTTCGGTTCGGCCTGCTCGGCGCCACGTTGATCAATGCCCTGATCATGATCAACATCATTATCTTTACGTCCTTTGGCACCGGTGGCTTTGTCAGCCGGAACTTCAATACCGGCCCTGGTGAAACATACAACTACATCATTGCCGTCACATTCGTGACCATTTTGCTGGCGGTGGGGCTTGAGAAAATGTCGTCGGTCACAACCCGCGCACGGGATGGCAAAATATCGCATGACATTCACCGTCTGCGCCGTAACTTGGCTGTCATCGTTGCTGTTCTCGGGTTTGGCATATCCGCCGTTGCTGGTTGGTACACCTATGTCCAACTGACCGAGGCCGACAGTGCGCAAACCGAACAATATCGCCGTGCGTTTGAAGCGTCCTTGCGCGAAGAACTGGGGCGTGCGACCGACTCTCTGGTGGCTGTGCGCACCCTTTTTGATGTTCATGGCAACGTATCGTTTAATACCTTTGATGCCATGATTGCCCCATGGGTAAGCCGGCGGCCCGGCATTTCGGCCCTTGAATGGGCGCCCTTTGTCGAAGGGCGGGCGCGTAATCTGGTCGAAGAAAACGCCCATCTGCGCGGCGTCGCAGATTTCGAAATCCGCCACCTTCAAGACGGAAAACTCACCCGTTCACCCTTGCGGGATGACGGGTATTTTCCAATTTTCTATGTCTTTCCACGATCTGGAAATGAACAGGCAATCGGCTTTGATCTTGCCAGTGATCCGGTCCGCAAACGCGCACTTGAAACCACTTTGCGTACCGGCAACATCACCTTGACCGAACCGCTTGACCTGTTTCGATCAGATTCGGCCGTTGTCACGTCTCTGGCCTTGCTTGGCGTGCAGAACCGGCGTGACAAAGGCGGGCCGCCCCTTGGTGTTGCGATTGGTGTATTGCGCCTGACCAATATGATTACCCGGGCGGCACGGGTTGCCCGTTTGCCATCGAACTACGAACTGCATCTGGCTGATTTTGATGCAGATGACGGCAAACAGGTTATCTATTCAAACCGCAAGGCCGACTACACGGTGAAACACCTTGCCGATGAACGCGCCATTCAGTTCAATCCAAACATCTCGAACTTCACATTTGGCTATCGTGACTGGACCATCGACCTGCATCAGGAGAATGCACATTATGCCGGGCTTCTGTACTGGCAACCGTGGGCCATCTTTATTTTTGGCGCGACAGTATCCATCCTTCTGATGATCTACTTGCGGTCTTTGACCCGAACAGAACGCCAGATTGTCGATCTGGTTTCGCTGCGCACCCGGGAACTTGAAGACGCGCGCGAAGAAGCTGAAAGTGCCATGAACCAGGCACAGCAGGCCGATAAGGCAAAATCGGAATTCATTGCCCATATGAGCCACGAATTCCGATCCCCGATGACCTCGATCCTTGGCTATACGCAGTTGGCATCCGATAGCCTTGGCAATGATCCGGCACAGGAAACCCTGCGCGGATATCTGTCGACGATCCGCGGTGCCGGCCGTCATGTGTTGTCGCTGATTGGCGATATTCTTGATATTTCCAAGATCGAAGCCGGGAAACTCATACTTGAAGAAGTGCCGTTTGATTTGCACCGGGTCTGCGAGGAAGTATCGTCAATGATGCTGGTCCCAGCACGCGCGCAGAAAAACAAACTGCATCTGAATGTTGCCCCCGATATGCCGCGCTGGGTGGTTGGCGATCCGGTACGCCTTAAACAGGTGCTGACCAACTTTGTGTCCAATGCGGTGAAATTCACCAAGTTTGGCAACATCACTATTGATGTCTCTCCCTTGACGGTCACCGATGACACATTGTCGATGCGCATTGCGGTGCGCGATGATGGTATTGGCATCGCGCAAAACAAACTGGATTCCATTTTCGAAGCCTTTGCCCAGGCCGACACATCGACAACGCGGCGCTATGGCGGGACCGGTCTAGGCCTTGCGATCTGTCAGAAGATCATTCAGGCGATGGGCGGTGCGATCACCGTCGAAAGCAAGGAGGGCGACGGCAGCACATTCTGGTTTGACCTGACACTGCCACGCAGCACCGAAGGTGCGGCATCTGAAAATACCGATGCCCAAAATGTCGAAAACGCGTTCGCCGAAGAACCGCGCGCGCGGGGCTGGAACCTGCTTTTGGTCGAGGACATCGAAATCAACCGTATCCTTGCGCAGAAACTGCTTGAACTGCAGGGCCACACAGTTACCACCGCCGCCGACGGACAGATTGCCCTTGATATTCTTGCCGCCGAAGATTTCGATGCGGTGTTGATGGATGTGCATATGCCCGTCCTTGACGGCATTGAGGCCACCCGTTTTGTTCGTCAGCTTGAAGACCCGGTCAAGGCCACCATCCCTGTTTTGGCCCTGACGGCGGATATTTCAAATGACAATCTCGCGGTCTTCCGCGAAGCCGGATTTGATGCCCATTGCACCAAACCGCTCGACATCAAAACCATCAATAGCGAGCTTTCCCGCCTTGAACACCGGATGCTTGAAGAACGGCGTGCACTACAGAAAAAGGCGGGCGAATAGCCCACCTTTTTGATCGTTGCGTGCATCCATCAATGATCGCACCTTAGGCCCGTTGCGTTAGCGTTTGACCCCGGTCATCTCGGCCAGTTCATCGGCAACATTGGCCCCGGCCGCAAGGATCGGTCCGCCGTCTTCCAGAACATTGGCAATGCCCAGGAAATCATTGGTCCAGCCGCCCGCTTCGGTCATCAGGATAATCCCCGCCATACAATCCCACGGATTGATATGTGGCTCATAATAGCCGATCAACCGCCCCGCAGACGCATAAGCCATCATTAACGCGCAAGACCCGTTGCGGATGAACATGCCTTCGCGGTCAAGCAATTGCGTCATCACCGGCACGATCACATCGCTTTTGGTGCGATGCGACAGACCCAGCCCCAACAAGCCATCGCTGACCTTGGTGACCTTGCTTGCTTCGACCGGCTCGCCGTTCACATACGCGCCCTCGCCTTTCATCGCGGTAAACAGCTCATCGCCGCACGGATGGTAAATCAGGCCCAAAACCACCTCATTGCCGACCATCAAGGCCACCGAAATGCACCAAGTCGGCATCTGACTGACAAAGCACGCCGTGCCATCAATTGGATCGATCACCCAAAGACAGTCATTTTCACCCTGCTCAATGCCCATTTCCTCACCAAGGAACCCATCCTCGGGGAAGGCATCGGCGATGCGATCACGGATGATGGCCTCGACATTTTTATCGGCAATGCTGACCATATCAAGCGCGTTGGCCTTGACCTCTATCTCAAGATCACCGGCTGTTCCGTCGTAGTAGTCCATGGCGCGTTTTCCCGCCGCACGGATGACATCCCGGGCATGTTCAAGCCGCGATTCAACGTCAATTCTGGATGCTGTTTTGTTCACTTTATCCCTGCCTGTTTGTTCTATTGTTGATCATTCATCGGTGGGAACCACCGCAAGGCCACGCCCTGAAAAGCCGATACGAACTTCATCCCCGGTGGCAATCGGTGCATCAATGTGCGGGTCGATGACAAACAGGTCACCGATGTCCGACGTCACGGAGTATTGCATTTGATTACCAAGATATGCTGCATGGGTAATGTGACCTTTTAGCGATGATTGCCCGCTTTCCCCATTCACCGCGGAAAGCTCAATCGCGTCAGGACGCACAGCAACATTAACCGGACCAATGCCCAAGCCCCGATGCGGCAAGGTCTGTCGCAGCCCGCCAATCTCGATATGGGCCATGTCGCCCTCAACCTCAACCAGGTCGGCCCCGACCAAATTGGCATCCCCGATAAAGTCGGCAATAAAGCCGGACGCAGGTTGTTCATAGAGTTCGCGCGGGGTGCCTTGTTGCGCAATTACCGCGCGATTCATCACAATAATATGGTCCGATACCGCAAGGGCCTCTTCCTGATCATGGGTCACATAAACCGCCGTCAGGCCAAGTTTTTGCTGAAGCTCACGGATTTCGGTTCGCACCTGTCGGCGCAGCTTGGCATCAAGGTTCGACAGTGGCTCATCAAGCAACAGGACTTCGGGTTCAAGCACCAGCGCACGCGCAACAGCAACACGTTGCTGTTGCCCGCCCGAAAGCTCGGACGGCAGCCGTCGGCCATATCCGGCCAACCCGACAAGATCGAGGCCCTCCTCGGCCTTTTCATGGGCTTCGGCCTTGGCAACGCCCGTCACCGTCAAACCGTACGCCACATTTTCAAGCACGGTCATATGCGGGAACAGCGCATAGGACTGAAACACCATGCTGACATCACGGTCTGTTGCAGGAAGTTGAGTGACATCCTTCCCACCAATCAGGATTTTACCCTTCGTTGCATGTTCAAGACCGGCAATCATGCGAAGGGTTGTGGTTTTGCCACAGCCACTTGGCCCCAGCAACGTCACCAGTTCACCGGGATTGATCGTGAAGGATACATTGTCGATCGCGGTCACCGCCCCCAGACCATAGGTCTTGGTGACATTTTCGAACACGACCGAACCTGCGCGTGTTTTGATTTTCATGAGTGCTTCTCTTTCAGATTTTCGCCAGCAGGGCTAACGCGGTCTGGTGTAAGACGGTCTGGTGCAATGCGATCTTCACGGCGCAGTTTGCGTTTGCCGATGGCCCCTTGCACCGCAAGGATGGCGGCCAACATTACAACGATCAGGACACAGCAATAGGCAATTGCCACGCCGTACCGCCCGTTTTCCACAAGACCGATAATATAGGATGTCGCCATATTGTGGTCGGCACTTACCAGGAAGATCACCGCACTCACAGACGTAATTGCGCGCACGAAACTATAGACAAGGGCGGCAACAATCGCGGGGCGCAACAGCGGAAGGATCACACGCCGGAACGTGGTGAAACTGTTTGCCCCCAGTGTGAGTGATGCTTCATCAAGGCTGCGGTCAAGCTGGCTCATTGCGGCAATCCCACCGCGCACCCCCACCGGCATATTGCGGAAGATAAAGCAGATCACAAGGATCACCCCGGTGCCGGTCAATTCAAACGGTGGCACGTTAAATGCCAGAATATAGCTGACACCAATCACGGTTCCGGGAATGGCAAAACTTAACATCGTGCCAAATTCAAAGGCGCTTTTGCCGCGAAAATTCTGACGCACCAGAAGATAAGCCGTCGTCAGCCCCACGGCCGCCGTCAGTGGCGCAGAAATCGCCGAGATGTTCAACGTCGTCCAGAAACTGTCCCATGCGGCCCCGGTCCAAACGATGCCATGCTCGCTCCAGCCAATGCCAAACGCGTCAACATAGTTGTCCAGGGTCAGGGTATTATCAAAGCCCCAGCGCGTCACAAAGCTGCCATAGAAAATCATGCCATACACAGCCACCGTAAAGATCCCCCACGGCACCGCCGTGCAATAGACCAAACGGCGCAACGCCGGGTTCAGGCCAATATGTGCCCCGCTTTCTGCCTTACCCGAAACCGTTGCATAGGATTTCCGGCCCAGCCAGAAACGCTGTGCGGCAAATGCCGACAGGGTAAAGAACAACAGAACCAGTGCAAGAACAGCCGCCCGCCCGGCATCATTTTGCGCCCCGACAATCGCAAAGAATATTTCGGTTGAAAGGACTTCATAATTGCCCCCCAAAACCATCGGATTGCCGAAATCGGCCATGCTTTCAATAAAGGCTAGCAAAAACGCATTGGCCAACCCCGGACGCATCAGGGGCAAAGACACCATAACAAAGGTTTTCCAGCGTCCGGCCCGCAACGTCTGGGAGGCTTCCTCCATCGACGGGCTGACACCTTCGACAACACCGATCAGCACCAAAAAAGAAATCGGGGTGAAGGACAGGGTCTGAGCCAGCCAGATACCAGGGAGGCCGTAAAGCCAACGCCCTGCCTCCACCCCGAGGAGATCAGAGACGAACTGCGTCGCAGCGCCCGATCTGCCAAAAAGAAGGATCAATGCCAAACCAATCACGAATGGCGGCGTAATAATCGGAAGAACCGTCAGAACACGCAGTGATTTCTTGTATCGAAAGCCCGTGCGCGTCACGACCAGCGCAAAGGCAAGCCCCAGCAACGTGGTCGAAACCGCCGTCAGGATCGCAAGAAATGCGGTATTCCACGCCACCCCGCAGGCCCCGCCCGCAAGGCACCCCAATCCCCAGACGCTGTCGTCAAAGAAATTGCGCACAAAGGCCGCCCCGGAAACAGCCCCGTCAATATCCACAAAGGCACTGCCCAGAATGCGTGCGACCGGGAAGAAGACAAACAAGGCGACAAGCGCAACGACTGTCCCAATTGCGGAGGTCACAAAGACATCGCCGCGCATGGCACCAGCAGCAGCAAGCCCCGTACACAATATGATAAGATAGCTGGCCGCCATCAGAAGAGCCCCATAGCCCAATCCGTACTGGCGCATATCAAGCGGACCAAACAGGCTTTCAAGCCAGCCATAACTCCACCCGGAAATCCCGATGGCAAAGCCCTGCCCCACCATCCAGATCAGCCCGCCAAGGCCACTGATGATCAATATCTGTGCGTATTTCGGATGCGCGCGTCCTTGCCGCGCAAGCAACAAAGGCCCCAACAAAAAAAGCCCGACCGGCAACAACCAGTATTTTTCAAGCAAGGTGGCCTGAAGGATCGCAGGCGCATAATCGACGTAGGTCGGATAGCCATCAAACAGCCATTCCAACGTCCAGAAGCCGTATTCCTGCTGATACCAGGGAAATATGACAAATCCAATCCAGCCGATGGCCAGCCAGATCCAAAGCATTCGGTTCACCAAAATTCTCCCGCGTGCAGAATGTCAAGGTCGGCAGTTCCGCCCACAGATGGGTTGGCGGAACTGCACTGATGTCCGGAAAAAGGAAAAAGGCCGATTATTGCGGCGCGTTTTTCACTTCATCATCCCAACGCGACAGAAGGTGACGGCGGACTTCCGCATCACCGTATTTGGCAAAGTCATAATCAATGAGTTTCAACTCATCCAAGCGCGGTGCCCCATCAGGAATGCGGGCTTCCTTGTTTGACGGTACCTGATAGCTATGCGCGTCCTCGGCAATCGATTGAGTTTTTGCAGACAGCGCAAATTCGGCCCAGATTTTTGCATTTTCAAGGTTACGTGCACCCTTGATGATGCTCATCGAGCCCACTTCGTACCCGGTACCTTCGCACGGGGACACCACGGTCAAATCGGCACCCTGTTTGATCTGGGCAATCATGTCATGCATGAAAGTGATGCCAATTGTGGTTTCGCCAACCGCAGCCGCCTTGATCGGGGCAGAGCCCGATTTGGTGTACTGATTTACGTTCTTGTGCATCTCTTTGAGAAACGCGAAAGCTTCTTCTTCGCCAAACAACTGCACCAGTGTGGCAAGCGTCGTATAGGACGTACCAGACGAGCTTGGATTGGCAATCTGGACTTCGCCTTTATAGGCTGGATCAGCCAGATCCTTCCAGCATTTCGGCGCAGGAAGGCCTTTCTTGGCAAGCAGATCGTTATTATAACCAATGCCGAGCGCACCGGCATAAATACCGACCGTCTTGTTGTCGGCATTCTTGGCCTGACGCACGGCCCAGTCTTGCAGATCGCCCAGTTGCGGCGATGTATATTCTTCGGTCAGGCCTTCTGCGGCGGCTTGTAAGTGCGGATCACCCGTACCACCCCACCAGATATCAAGTTTCGGATTGCTGGCTTCGGCACGGACCTGCGCATAGGCCTCGCCCGAACTTTTGCGCACCATCGAAACGTCGATGTCATGCTCAAGCTCGAAGGCGGTTTCCATCATCTCGCACCATTCGTTATCGGCCGAGCAGATGACACTAAGGCGGCCCGCCGCATTGGCAGGTCCGACAGCCGCAACAACCAGTCCGACAAAGGCAGCACCGGCATAAAGAGTATTTTTAAACGTCATTTGGGTTTCCTCCCGTTTGCATTTCGTTGAATGCACACGTGTGCACAATCAGGGTGCGGATCACGTGCTGCGAGGATTTAATCACAGAACTTCAAAAATAACAAAAAAATTCTATTCTTTGGAATTTCCATTCTACCGATGATACTCAACGCATTGTTTTACATAAGTTTAATCATAGAATGCGGCATCAGAAGGCCGAATGGGATCGCCTGCCTTATGGCACAAAATGCGCCGAATCACATGCACACGTGCGCATGAAAAGTCCGGTTCTTCACGAGTCCCAATCTTTACAGGATGGCGTCAGGGATCAGACAGTCTGCCGGCGGATAAATTCAACGGGCAGAACAAGCCGTTCATCGCCAAGCTCATCCCCCCCGATGCGACGGCGCAACCGCTCCACTGTCATCTCGGCCAGTTGGTCTGCCCGCTGGCGCACTGTGGTAAGTTGATAGGCACCCTGACGGGCGGCGGCAATATCATCAAACCCAATGACGGCAAGATCACCCGGGACTTTCAGCCCCAGCTCAAACCGGGCCGCATCCATAAGACCAAGGGCAATATGGTCCTTGGCACAAAAAATCGCGTCAGGTGTGCTTTCCCCACCCGCCAGATATTTGAGCCCGGCATGAAATCCACCGTCATAATCCGCACTGTCACACACAAGCGATGTAAAACTGATCTCGCCGTCCGCAAGACGCGGTGCAATCCGTGAAACAAATGCCTCCCCGCGCACATTGCCGCTATAGGTACCGCCCCGCACGTTCAGAAAACCAAGGCGCTTTTTACCACTTTTCAGCAACATATCTGCGGCCAGTTCGCCCCCGTGCACGTTATCGCAGTTAATAACATCGGCCCCCTCCAGACGCCCTGCCCGATTGACAAGAACAACCGGGACATTTCTTTTCAGGTAATGAGTACCCACTTCCGGGGACGGGCTTCCCGACGTTACAACAACCCCCGCCACCTGATATTGCAGTAGATTAAGCATTGATATCCCCATCTGGTCCGGGTCAGAGACATCAATCACCAGGGGGCGATATCCCGATTGTTGAATCTGGCTGATCAGACAATCAAGAAACTCAATGCGAAACGGGTCCGTCAGCCCGGATGTTACCAGCCCGATCAAGTCACTTTTACGCCGGTTCATTGAACTGGCGATCTTGTTGACGTGATAGCCAAGTTGGGCGGCCGTTTCCTGAACGCGTTTACGGGTCGCCTCGGAAATGCGCTCATCATCGGCCATGCAACGCGACACGGTTGACCGCGACACCCCCGCTTCACGCGCAACATCAGCTGACGTCACCACTTGATGCGCCTTCTTTTTCGCCCCGTTACCGGGTTTCTGGCGATCACCGCTCATACGGGCAAGTTCCTTACGACACACCGATTGACTAGAGCACACATACCATAGCCCAGCGCAGCCGCCAACGCACACGTGTGCACGTTTCGACAACTTTATAAAACTGTCATATCGAATATATAGGTCGCACTTACTGTCTATTTTTCTTTGACCCGCCTTGGGCAAAAATCCTATTCTGATGCCCACATAACAGACTGCCCCACAGATACGACAACAGCCACAACACCGAAAAACCAAGGCCCGCCTTGGCAATCCCAAAGACCATCAGGAGCACATCATGGGCCACGCCGCCACCGACAGCACTGTCACCACCTGGACCTGGTTCAAGGGTGAATGGCATGAAGGCAACCCCAACATCATGGGCCCGCAAACCCATGGTGTGTGGATGGCCTCGACCGTGTTTGACGGTGCGCGCCGCATGAACGGCAAAATGCCCGATCTTCATCCCCATTGTGCCCGTGTCATCCGATCGGCCAACCTGATGGGCTTAAAACCCGCCATTACGACGGATGAAATCGTCGCACTGGTCAAGGAAGGGGTGAAAAAATTCGATCCGGAACTGGCCCTTTATATCAAACCGATTGTCTATGGTGGCGAAGGGTTTCTGGCGCCAGTGCCTGAAAGTGCACAGTTTGTTTTGTGCATTTCGGTGACTGAAATGCCAGCCGCCGTGCAAACCGGCTTTAGTGCGCGCAAATCAAGTTTCCGCCGTCCATCGCCCGAAAGTGCCCCTACCGAGGCCAAGGCAGCCTGTCTGTATCCCAATGTCGGGCGGGCTGTGACCGAAGCCAACAATGACGGCTTTGACACCGGCGTCATGCTGGACCCGATTGGAAATGTTGCCGAGTTTTCCTACGCCAACCTGTTCTTTGCCAAGGATAATGTGGTCTATACCCCGGCGATCAACGGCACGTTCCTTAACGGTTTAACCCGTCAGCGCGTCATCACCCTTCTGCGCAAAGATGGTGTCGAGGTGGTTGAGAAAACCTGTGCGTACAGCGAGCTTGAAACCGCCGACGAAATCTTTGGTACCGGCAATTATTACAAGGTGGCACCCTGCGTGAAACTCGACGAACGCGCCCTGCAACCCGGCCCAATCACGCGCCGCGCACAGGAGCTTTATATGGCGTTCACGGCGGCCAGCTCCGACTAACCTACGACTGCGCCCATCGCGTCCATACAAATACAAAACGGGCCGGAAATTCCGACCCGTTTTTTTATGCCCAATACAGACCTGTCGTCTTTTACTGCGTTGGCGCAACCGGCACGCTGCTGCCCGCGACATAGGGGTATTTGGCAAAGATCGAGGCCACTGCCGTGCGCACGGCTTCATTGGGTGCATCACGTATTGAGCTGGTCACACGCCCAACAGACGTCCCTTCCCAGATCATCTGGTTGGTACGGCGATCCACGAAATCAATGCTGAGCGTGCCCTCGGTATAGGTGCTGGTGTATCCCGGCTCCGTATAGCCCGGCCAGCCGACATACATGCCGCCGCGATACCCATAATATCCGCCCATATAGACCGGTGGCGAGGTTTGGGTTTTTTCCTCGGTCTTGAGATGGAAGTTCACAAGAAAATCAGGGTTGTTGATGTCAACGCGGTATCCGCGTGCTTCAAGTGCCGTGCTGATGGCATCCTCAATCCGCTGACCTGACAGGGTTGTGTATTTTTCCTCAGCCGATTTTCCTGCCCCTTCAAAAAAGGCAAAGCTTTGATAGCGGCTGAAATCGGCGGCCGGGTCGGCATCGATATAGACCTTTGGCCCGCTGGCACAGGCCGCCAGCATTCCCACCAGAAGGCCCGCGATGGCGGTTTTCACTATCTGCATGATGTCGGTCCCTTTGCTTCAACCAAAAACTGTCTTTGTTTATATGACGTTCCGGACCGACAATACCATCAACAGAATTTGGTTTCATGATGGCAGCTTATGCTGTTGATCCGGTCAGCATGCGTTGCGCGGTTTGGCGAAGGTCCGCAATCTCGTCATCGAGAATGGTGCGGTCCTTCATCGCATGCGCCAAAACAATCGCGCCCTGCCAGCGCAGTATAATCCTGCGTGCGGTATTTTGGGCGGTATCATCCGGTACACCGCCTTGGGTAAATTGATCGGCCAGCCAATTTATCAGGGATGTAAAAATCGCCCGTCCGGTTTTACGTGTGGCGTCAAACCCGGCATCTGCCGGAATATCAAGCATCAGCTTTGCCACCGGGCACCCATGCGCAACCCGGCGCGGTGTCATGGCATCCAGATAATCAAAAAATACCGAAACACGCTTTTGTGCCGTGCCGCCCGGCGCGATGGTCGCCAAAAGCGGGGTAAACTCGCCTTCCATGGTTTCCATCGCCGCCTGTGCCAGATCATGCTTTTTGGGAAACCGGTAAAACACGCCCCCGGCAGGCAAGCCTGCTTCCTTCGCAACAGTTTGAATGGTCGCGGCGTGATAGCCATCGCGCCAGATCACATTCATCGCCGCACGGGCAAGTTTTTGGCGTTTTTGTGCCGATGTCAGTTTTTCAACCATTGACCTGAAACCATTATAAGTAAGTTAACTTACTTAATCATGACATCTTCGCTTTGAATGTCAAGCAGGACGCCCCATAGCACCATCATATAGTTAGGGTCGGCCGCGCAACGACACACGGAATTGTCAGGATCGGCTTTGATACCCAAAAATTATATTTGTCTTAGGGTCTGGGCTGTATCAGGTTTCACACAGAAACCTTTGAAAGACGGGCCGGAGCCAATTTGTGAAAAACAACCAATACTCGCTTGCCGATATCGAAGCCGCCGTATCTGCTGGCGCACTCGACCGCGAGGCCTATATTGCCCTTGCGCAGTACCTGACCAATCATGCGCCAGAGGCAATTGAAACCGAAAAATTTACCCTGTTTCGCGGGATGAATGACATCTTCCTTGCGCTGGGCATAACCGTGCTGAGCATCGGTTGGTTCATTTTGTGGGGTCTTTATTCCAACGATGCCGTTTTCTGGATCGCGCCACTTGTCGCCATAGCGGGGTTTGTCGTGCTGGCGGAATATGTCGCGGGGAAGCTTAAGGCGACATTGCCCTCAATCGTCATCATGGTTTCGCTGTGCGCGACATTGATGATCTATGCCGTGATGCTCTATATGCGCATGGTCGGAACATCGGCAGAATTTTTCAATCTTGATGACGTTTGGTCGTTCGGCAGCACATCGGTCAACACCGCCCTTCTGATTGCCATCATCGGCTTTGCCTTTCAGGTCGGATTTTTCCTGCGCTATCGTTTGCCGGTATCGTTTGCCCTGATTGCGTTTGGCATTGTCGGGGTATTGTGGTCGCTGCTTTTGACCGCGTTCGGGCAAAGCCTGAACCAGTATCTTGATTATATGATCACGATCACCGGGCTTTTGTTGCTGGCCTTGGGCGTTGTGGTCGATACAAAAGACCCCAAGCGGGTTAATGGCTGGGCCGAATGCGCCTTCTGGCTTTATGTCATCGGCGCACCGATGACCATTCACTCGGTCGCGGCCCTGTTTGATGCCGCCGCCCTTGTGATGATCCCGGTGATTATCATCGCCATGCTGTTTTCGCTGTTTCTCGACCGTCGGTCGCCGATCATCAGCGGCCTGGTCTACGTCGGCTATCTGGCCAATTCCGGCTTCAATCAAGCCGCCATTGATCCATCCATCACGGTTGCACTGGTCTGCTTTGTTGTGGGCGGTCTGGTCATGGCGTTTGGCTTTGGCTGGCAAAAGGCCCGTCACATCGTACTAAGCCCATTTGAAGATCAAAACTGGCGGCGTTATTTACCACCTTCTTAGTCGACGAGAAACTGGGCAGTAGAACAAGTCTTGCTGCCCAGCTCAAAACTCCTTCCCTCCGAAGACAACGACAGCCCCTTACGCGTAAAAACAGCTAGAAGTAATAAATCAATTAATGGTTGATTTATTACTTGCTTAACTTCGCTAAATAGAATTAGGCTTATCTGATACTTCCGCCCCGCACACACATGCAGGAAAATTGTAATGAAGTACGGTTTAAGGATTTTAACACTGTCCGTTGCGGGGGCGATGGCTTTGTCATTGGGAGCTTGCAGCAACGGCATTCAGGATCAAGTGGTCGGTGGCAGCGCTCTGCTGGGCGAAGCCAAAGTTGGCGCACTGTCAACCACGGCATCCTACCGCACAGTTGTCGCCAAGTTTGATAGCACGTCACGGGTATGCCCTGAACCGCCGCCCGATGTTGCCGTCGCAGTGACGTCAAGCTTGCTGGCACAGCTTGCAGCTGGCAAGGGCGATGTTACGGCCAACGCGACACTCGCACGCAGTGTTGCAGAAAAGATAGCGCCGTTGCTGAAAAGGACAACAGCACTACAATTTTATCGCGATGCCAGCTCCTACAATTGCTTTGCCCATATGAACGGCGCAATGGATAGCGAGGCTTATCAACGGGCCAACGACGCGGCGATGAAGTCCGTTACCATGTTAATGGCACTTGAAATCCTCAAAGGTGCGGATCAGACACTACCCGCAGAATTTCAGGCGACACTTGATAGTGGCGACATCGACAAGCTCAAAGAACTGATCGAGAAGTTCGAAAAGAAATAGACCCAAATACCGAGGCATTCGGATCTGCGGTTCAACGAAAAAATCCCACCAAATGGTGGGATTTTTTTTGTTTCGTTATGCTCTGCTCACACGGCCACCTCATCAGGCGCTGAGGTCTTCCCCTGCAAGCGCACGATCAATCAGGGCGACACTTTCATCAAGGCCGTAAAGGGCGATGAACGATCCCATGCGCGGGCCTTGTTCCTGACCGAGCAGGATTTCATAGAGCGTCTTGAACCATTCGCGCAGGTTTTCGTAATTGTGGTTTTTGCCCACCGTGAAAACTTCGGTCTGGATGTCGGACGGCTCGGTCCCCGGTGCGATTTTTGACAGTGCGTCGCGCAGGTCTTTCAGTGCGGCCTGCTCGGCCTCGGTCGCAGCACGGTATTTTTTCGACGGTTTAACGAAGTCGCGATAATAGTTGATCGCATAGCCAACCAGCTTATCCAAATACGGTGAGCTTTCCGGCGTTGCGCCCGTGGCATAACGCGAAATGAACTTCCACAGAAGATCGCGGTCTTCGGTATTACAGACCGAAACAAGGTTCAGCAAAATGCCAAAGGACAGCGGAATTTCGCGGTCCGGCGCGGTTCCGGCATGAATGTGCCAGGCCGGGTTTTGCAAAATCTTGGTCGGGTCGGTTTCGGATTTGAGCTTTTCTGCGAACGTCAGATATTCATCCACGGTTTTCGGGATGACGTCAAAATACAGGCGCTTTGCGGTTTTCGGTTTCTGGAACATGAACAGCGACAGGCTGTCTTCCGGCGCATATTTCAGCCAGTCTTCCATCGAAATGCCATTGCCCTTGGATTTCGAGATTTTCTGCGCGTTCTCGTCCAAAAACAGCTCGTAATTAAAGCCCTCTGGCGGGGTGCCGCCCAATGCCTTTACGATCTTGTTGCCAAGCTCAACCGACGGAATCAAATCCTTGCCGGCCATTTCATAATCCACACCCAGTGCATACCAGCGCATCGCCCAGTCAGGCTTCCATTGCAGTTTGCACTGCCCGCCGGTGACCAGGGTTTCGACAAGTTCACCGGTTTCAGGATGTTCGTAAACAATGCTGCCGGTTTCGGGTTTAAGTTCGGTCACCTTGGCCATCAGGACCTTGTTGGTGCCCGGTTCAACCGGCATGAACGGGCTGTATGTCGCCTGACGTTCTTCGCCAAGCGTCGGCAGCATGATTTTCTGGATCGCGTCATAGCGTTCCAGAAGACGCAACAAAGCCGCATCAAACATGCCCGAACGATAACAGTCGGTCGATGATTTGAACTCGTATTCAAAGCCAAACCCATCGAGAAAATCGCGCAGGCGCGCGTTGTTATGATGGGCAAAGCTTTCATGGGTGCCAAACGGATCAGGCACACTTGTCAGCGCTTTGCCAAGATGCTCGCCAACCATTTCCTTGTTGGGAATGTTGTCGGGCACCTTACGCAGGCCATCCATGTCATCGGAAAAGCAGAAAAGCTTGGTCGGGATATCGCACATGGTTTCAAACGCGCGGCGCACATAGGTCGTACGCGCGACTTCGCCAAAGGTGCCGATATGAGGCAAACCCGACGGACCATAACCGGTTTCAAAAAGGACATAGCCCTTTTCAGGCGCCTTCTGTTTATACCGCTTGACCAGCTTGCTGGCTTCCTGAAAGGCCCAGACGTTGCTGTTAAGTGCGGCATCTCGAAGATCGGCTGTCATTTTTGAAACCTTGTTTGTCAGTTGGATCGTTGAATTCTTTGGAAATCTTGACGGCGCAGGGTCACCCGGATCCCGTGCGTGCGCGAAGCTATACCGCACCACACCGCAGATCAAGCATCTGTTGCGCATGGCAGCCAAAAGACCCACGACGTGCGACATACAGGACGCCGTTCTCTGAACGTGCATTTACATAAGCTATTTTCCGCTTAAATTGCAAAAATCCCACTCTAAAGTGTAGTTGAATTTGCTTCGAATGCTTCAAATATGCATCCTAGGTGCCCAAATCCTTGCACCTGAACAATGGCTGCGAGACGTGACAAAGCCGCAAGGCGCGTCAGCGCAGTAAATCGCATGACTTGAATAAGTCACCAAAAATGAATACGTGGGCTGTCGTAACCGGGCAGTATTGAGGTTCCAAAGATGTCGCACAGCGACAAGGTTTTGCCGGGCGAAATCGGCGCAATGCCGTCAAATAGTGCTGATCAGCGATTTGAACGCGTTGTTGAGTACGCGCCTAACGCCATGATCTTGATCAGCGCCGAAGGCCGCATGGAAATGGTCAATGCGCAAACAGAAATCATTTTTGGCTATGCCCGGTCCGAACTGCTCGGTCAGGCAATAGAGATGCTTGTGCCAACACGCTTTCGCGAAGGTCACCCGCATTTGCGCGGATCATACGGCAAAAACCCGAATGCCCGTCCGATGGGCCCGGGGCGCGATCTTTATGCCCTACGCAAGGACGGTAGCGAATTTCCCGTCGAAATCGGCCTCAATCCAATTGCCAGCGGGGATCGTCAACTGATCCTTGCCGCCATATCCGACATTTCCGAACGCAAACACCGCGAAGAACAAATTGCACGGTCGCTAAAAGAAAAGGAAACCCTGCTTTCTGAGGTCCACCACCGGGTCAAAAACAACCTTCAGATCATTCACAGCCTGCTGGACATGCAAACAGCCTCGATTGCCGACAAACAGGCGCGTGATGCCCTGATTGACAGTTGCAACCGCGTGCGGTCGATGGCGCAAATTCACCAGTCGCTGTATCAAAGCGAAAATATGGCCAAGGTTGATTTCGCCAACTTCTGTGAAAGTCTGGTTTCGTCACTGCTGGCCGCCTACAACATTGATCTTGATCGTGTTCGCGTCAAATGCGATCTGGCCGAGGTGGAACTTGCCATTGATCAGGCTGTGCCATGTGGGCTGATTGCAAATGAGTTAATCACCAATGCGCTTAAACACGGGTTTCGCGATGGTCATGCAGGTAACATCCTGATTTCCACCAAAATGCATGGCGATCGTGACGTCGAACTGTGCATTTCTGACAATGGGCACGGTCTTCCAGACGATTTTTCCATCGGCAAAAGCTCCGGCTTGGGTCTTCAGCTGATTGAACTTCTTGTCGATCAAATTGGTGGACAGCTCACCATCGACACGTCCCCCGAGACACGTTTTCACATCACATTCACCTTACAGGACGAATGATAAATGCCCAAAACGGTTCATGTCATGATCGTCGAAGATGAAAGAGTGATTGCGCTACACTTGCGTAAGCAACTTGAAAAACTCGGCTATGACCGAACCTCCGCGCACAGTGCTGGCTATGACGCGCTCAAAGCGATTGAGCGCGATCCACCTGACATCATCTTGATGGACATCCGCATTGATGGCGACATTGACGGTATTGAAACGGCGGCTGGCATTCCACCCGATCTGATGATCCCGGTGATTTATCTTTCGGCCCACTCCGAAGATGCCACCTTGGCGCGCGCCAAGAAAACGCGTCCTTATGGTTTCTTGTTAAAGCCGTTTTCTGAGCGCGAACTGCATGCCACGATACAGATGGCACTGGAACGCCGGGTTGCCGAAATGGCCCTGCGCGAAAGTCAGCAACGCCTGTCGCTGGCGATGTCCGCGGCACAAATGAGTTGCTGGGAAATCGATGTCAACACGCGCGAAATGCACAGCACGGGTCTTGGCAACTTCCAAACACCCCAGGAAACCGAAACAGTGACCGAAACGTGGGATGCCTTCCTTGACCGGGTGGCATCGGAGGACCGCGACAGTGTGCATAAGGCATTCACCTATGCCGTGCAGCACGGTGATTTTTACGACGTCGTATTCCGCAGCATCAACGTGCATAATGAGCAGCGTTGGCTGCGCGCACGCGGCAAATCATTTTCCAATGACCGCAATGGCACGCACCGCATTATCGGCATGATGCAGGACATCACGGATCAGCGCATGACCAATGATAAATTGCGCGAAGCCATGGCTGTCTATGAAACGACACAGGACGGTATCCTGATCCTTGATCCGGACCTTAATGTCACCAATGCCAACAAGGCCTACTACCATATTACCGGCACAGGCCCCAAAGGCACACTGAACAAACCACCCTACTTCCTGGCCCCTGATGAATTTTCAGCCAGTTTTTATCAAGACCTGTTTCATACCTTGCGCCACAGACGCCATTGGCACCGCGACATCGAAACCCGCAATATTCAGGGTAACCCGATTTCCTTGGCGACACAGATTATCGCGGTTGAAGACGACGACGGCGAACTGACCCATTTTGTTGCCATCGTTTCGGACCGCACCGCCATCCGTCAGGCCGAACAGGAATTGCATTATCTTGCGCAATATGACGGGCTGACCAGCCTTCCCAACCGGTTGTTGGCAACCGACCGCCTGAACCGTGCGATTGAACGCAGCGAACCTGTCGGTGCGCGTGTTGCCTGCCTGTTTCTTGATATTGATGATTTTAAAAACATCAATGACACTCTGGGCCATGCGGCCGGGGATCAGGTTTTGCTGATCGCATCAACCCGGATCAAGGCGGTTACCGAGCGCGCCGATACCATTGCACGCCTTGGCGGCGATGAATTCATGATCATCCGTGAGAACATCCAGAACGCCACGGCGGCGGCCAATCTTGCGATGAAGATCATCAATGAACTGCAACGCCCGTTTTACATTATCGGCCATGAACTGACCCTGTCGGCCAGCATCGGGATTTCGCTGTATCCTGATAACGCCTTGTCGCCACAGGATCTGATCCGGCTGGCCGATACCGCGATGTATGCCGCAAAAGACCGCGGACGGCGAACCTATGCGTTTTATCAATCGGAAATGACGGAAACCGCAACCCGCTATATGACCCGATCACTGGAATTGCGGCGCGGGCTTGAAAACAACGAACTGGTTTTATACTACCAGCCACAAATGAACGCCCATACTGGCGACCTCGTCGGGGTGGAGGCACTTTTGCGCTGGAACCATCCAACAAGTGGCTTGCTCGGCCCGCATGAAATCATCCCGGTGGCCGAACAAAGCGGCCTGATTATTGAAATCGGCGACTGGGTGCTGCGCGAAGCCTGCCTACAGGCCCGGCGCTGGCAGGATGATCTTGATCAGAAAATCACCATGGCGGTCAACGTGTCGGTCCGCCAGTTGAAGATGCCCAACTTTGCCGAAACGGTGCAACATGCACTGGCTGTTGCCGGATTGCCGGCGGAATATCTCGAAATCGAGATCACCGAAAGCATGATTCAGGATGAAACCAGTATGATCCGCATGCTGCACGAATTGCGCGAGGTTGGTATTTCGCTTGCCATCGATGATTTTGGCACCGGGTATTCTTGCCTGCGGTCGATCAAAAGCCTGCCGATCAAGCGTATTAAAATCGACCGGGCATTTGTCAAAGGCCTTCCGGGCAAAGCCGACGACGTCGCCTTGGTCAAAGCAATGCTGGCAATGGCAAGTACGCTTGGCCTGCATACCACTGTCGAAGGTGTCGAAACCGAAGAACAGTATCATTTCCTGCGCGAAATGGGCTGCACCGACCTGCAAGGCTTCCTGTTTAGCAAACCCGTTCCAGCGGATGCGATCTTTGCCGACAAAGCAGCCAAAAAGAAGCCCAACAGTAAGATTTCATAAATCCTTCTCCCCACCGCGACTTAAAATCGGCTGCTATCTGATGGGTCCGGCCCTAAAGTATAGGCCCGGTGACTGAAATACTTGTGCTTCTCCCCAAGTTATTGAAACTTTGGGATGCATATCCATATTTCTAATATCACCCAAAAGCATAGGCCGAAAAGGATGTGGTTTGATGCGCTTTTCTAACCTGTCGCTGGGCGCGAAATTGACACTTGTCAGTGCGCTTGCCATTGCCGCCTGCCTGATTGTTGGTATTTTTCTTCAAACGCTTGAAACCAGCAACACCACGGAGGAACTCACCGTTGGTGAAGCCAGATCGGTTGCGCTTTACCATGCCGAACAGGCCGGTCACGTTCTGAATGGCGGGATGTCGGTGGCGCAAAACCTTGCCGGAACGTTTCGTGCCATTCGCGAACAGGGCGGCACCGACCGTGCGGCCTATAACGAAATCCTCAACCGCACCCTGATCGATAATCCGTCCCTTGCCGGGGCATGGTCGGGGTTTGAGCCCAATGCGCTTGACGGTAAGGATGCCGATTACAAGAGCGAAGGCGAACCGTTTGGCGACGGGACGGGTCAATATGTGACCTATTACTATAACTTCGGGGATGGCATTACGCCCTATCACCTGACCGGCCTTGATAACCCGGAAATCAACGAATATTACACCGCCCCCAAGGCCACCAATCAACCCTATGTCACAGATGCCATCACCTATGACATTCAGGGACGCGACGTGGTTTTGACCTCATTCGTCTATCCGGTGCAGGATCAGGCCGGAAAGTTCCTTGGTGTTCTCGGTGCCGATCTTGAACTCAACGCCCTGTCGGAACGGTTTGCCGAACTGACCCCCTTTGGTACCGGTACGGTCAATCTTGTGTCGGCGCAAGGCACATGGGTTGCACATGAGAATGCTGACATTCGCGGTACCAAACTTGATCCGGGTGACGCGATTCAGACTGCCATTCTCAATGCCATGCAGTCGGGCGAACCGCGCCGAATTGATGACGCCACGACCATGCACATGATTGTGCCCGTCGAAATTGACGGATACCCGAACAAGTGGGGCGTGGTTGTCAATGTACCGCTGGCCACCGTTTTCGCCCCGGCCGATGACCTGCGCAACGCGACCTTGATTGGCGGGGTGGTCTTGTTGGTGATTGTGATTGGCGTCATTCTGTTCTTAACCAAAGGCCTTGTCGCCCGTCCGATGACCCGTGTGGCGGGTGTTATTGACCATCTGCAACAGGGTGATTTTTCCGTCCAGATCCCCTATCTTGATCGATCAGATGAAATCGGTGCAATTGCCAAGGCACTTGAATCGTTCAAGGAAGCATCGGCTGGCATGCAGCAGGCCGAACGGGAAAAGCTTGCCGCCGAAAAACGTGCCAGCGATGAACGCAACCGGACCCGCCATCAGATGGCTGACGAGTTTGAAAAATCTGTCGGCGGTATTGTTGTCAATGTGTCTGACAGTGCCGAAAACATGGAACAGGTCTCGCGCCGGATGCGTACGGCGGCCGATCAAAGTTCCGAACAGGCCGTTGTCGTTGCCGCTGCCGCCGATGAGGCCAGCGCAAACGTTCAAACCGTCGCATCGGCCACCGAAGAACTGTCTGCCTCCATTCAGGAAATCAGCTCCCAGGTGGCAAAGTCATCGGACATCACCAATACCGCCGTGACCGAGGCATCCAATGCCAACACCATGGTCACTGGCCTTGCCGAGGCGGCTGATCGCATTGGCGAAGTCGTCAGCCTGATTAGTGACATTGCCGCCCAGACCAACCTTTTGGCGCTGAACGCCACGATTGAGGCCGCCCGTGCCGGTGAAGCGGGAAAAGGGTTTGCCGTGGTCGCACAAGAAGTCAAAAACCTTGCCAATCAGACGGCCAAGGCCACCGATGAAATCGCCCAGCAAATCGGTTCGATCCAGTCAGAAACTCACAATACCGTTGGGGCAATTGGCCGGGTCACCGAAACAATTTCAAGCATCAATGAAATTGCCACCGCCATTGCATCGGCCGTTGAACAGCAAGGAGCGGCCACCGCCGAAATTTCTGGTAACATTCAACAGGCAGCAGCCGGGACAAACGAAGTCTCCTCCTCCATCGGGATCGTGCGCAATACATCGCGCGAAACCGGGGATGCCGCATCAAATGTGCAGGCCGGGGCAACCCAACTGGCACAAGAAGCCCGCAATCTTGACGAACAGGTCAGAAACTTCCTTGATCGTCTGCGCAATATCTAGGATCAGGACCATAGATTTTATCAGGGCGGCACCATGTGACGGTGCCGCCTTTTTCATTTTGTTGATACCTGAACCATTCGGTGGTTGAATTGCCGCAACCATTTAGGCCCATTCAAATAAGGACACCGCATCATGTTGCCGCTTCCCGTGACGATCTGCCTGACCGCACTTTTTGCATTGATGCTGACGGCGTTAAGCCTGAATGTTTCCCTGCGCCGCCGCGAACTTCGCGTTGCCCTTGGCGATGGCGATGATCTGGTGTTGCGCCGCCGTATCCGCGCACACGGCAATTTCATCGAAAATGCCCCGATGTGCATCCTGCTTGTTCTGGCCCTTGAGGCAGTACTCGCAACCTCAACCACCATATGGCTGGTGGCCGCCATTCTGTTTGTCGCCCGCGCCCTTCATGCCATTGGCACCCTTGCGCGGTCCAACAAAAGCCTGATCGCACCGGCGGTTTTGATGCAGCATTTGACCTTTATTGTGGTCGGTGTCTGGTTGCTGGTGCAAACGCTGAGCAACCAGATGGGCAGCATGTAACGTCAGCACGGAAAGAATGGCTATGGTGATGCCCCCTGATTTCGCCACCACCGATGTGGCGGCGAAATTTGCCACATATCCCGACAAACCGCGTCAGATGCTTCTGACCCTCCGGCGCTGGATCTTTGAGATCGCCGGGGATGAGGCAAATATCGGCACGCTGGACGAAAGCCTGAAATGGGGCGAACCGGCGTGGCGGGCAAAATCGGGATCGGGTATCACCATCCGCGCCGACTGGAAGGAAAAGTCACCAGATCAGGTGATGGTGTTCTTTGATTGCAAAACCGATTTGATTGACCGCACACGCAGTCTTTTATCATCCGATCTTGCTTGCGAGGGCAAGCGGGCAATCATTTTACCGATCAGCAAACCCCTGCCCGAAGCAGCCCTTAAAACCGCCCTTGGCTGGGCGTTGACCTATCACCGCGACCGTAAGGCACAGGCGCGCTAGGTCCATTACAGCTTCTTCGCACCCCTTTCAAGCTGCGTGCGGAGTTCTTGTAAATCGCGGTTCAACCGTTTGGCGGTTTCAATGTCCAGCCCTGTCGCATCAAGAATGCAGGCGGGAACTTCCTCGGCCTTCTCGCGCAATGCCTTCCCTTCAACGCTTAAGCGTACGCGCACGGAACGTTCGTCTTCCGGGTCACGCTTGCGCACGACAAGGCCATTTGCCTCAAGCCGTTTAAGCAAAGGGGTCAGCGTGCTGGACTCAAGAAACATCTTTTGCCCGATGCTGCGCACCGATTGATCGTCTTCCTGCCACAGGCTGACCATCACCAGATATTGCGGATAGGTCAGGCCAAGCCGATCAAGCAGCGGCTTATAGATGCGGTTAAAGGCATGGCTGGCCGCATATACCGAAAAGCACAGAAACTTTTCAAGATCCAGAAAGTCTTCTTTTGACGCGTCATCCATTGTCTTCTTCCCGTTTTTGAAATATCTGGCCGATCTGATCTTGGGAATTCCGGGCTGTACGGCCCTTAAAAAATGCCCTGACAGACCTGCACCAGAAATCATCATGCGACTCAAAGCCGATTAAAATACATCGCACACGATTAAATTACAAACGATTTATTCGCATAGCTGGCATTCTCATTTTTATATCGCGCACGATTAAATCGTATGCGATAACACAATCATCACAACGAAACACCGGCCGGTTAAGACGGCCCCTCAAAAGGATCGAAATCATGAGCCCGCTGAAAACCAAAGTTGCTTCTGCTGCGATTGCCTTGACCACCGCCCTGTCTGCCAACACCGCACTGGCCGACCCGGTTCTTGAACCCACCACCCAGAAATTCATCGATGCCCTGTCGGCATCGGGTGGCCCGGCGATTTACACCCTGACCCCGGACGAGGCCCGCGACGTTCTGTCGGGTGCCCAGTCCGGCGAGATTGCCAAACCGGCCGTTGACATCACCGACACCACCTTTGCCGTTGGCCCGACGGGTGCGACCAAGGTCCGGATCATCCGCCCACAGGGCAATACCGACCGCCTGCCGGTGATTGTGTATTTCCACGGGGCTGGCTGGGTAATGGGCGATACCGGCACGCATGACCGACTGGTGCGTGAACTCTCTGTGCGTGCCAATGCAGCCCTTGTGTTTGTTGATTATGAACGCTCCCCCGAGGCGCGCTATCCGGTTGCCATCGAACAGGATTATGCGGTGACCAAATATGTCGCCGAGCACAGCGAACAGCTTAATGTTGACCCGACCCGTCTGGCGATTGCCGGCGACAGTGTTGGTGGCAATATGACAGCGGTCGTCTCCCTGTTGGCACAGGAACGCGGCGGGCCGGACATCACGGCACAGGTCCTGTTTTATCCGGTCACCGATGCCGATTTTGACAATGGCTCTTATACCGAGTTTGCCAATGGCCCGTGGTTGACCAAACCGGCGATGGATTGGTTCTGGAACCAGTATCTGCCTGAAGGAATTGATCGCACGGATCCGAAAATCACCCCGATCCATGCAACATCTGAACAACTTTCTGGTCAGGCACCAGCACTCGTGATCACGGCTGAAAATGATGTTCTGCGTGACGAAGGCGAAGCCTATGCCCGGAAACTGTCACAGGCTGGCGTTGATGTGACCGTGACCCGCTATAACGGTACGATCCACGACTTTGTCATGCTCAATGTACTGGCTGACACCCCGGCCGCCGAAGGGGCAATTGCCCAGGCCGGACAGTATCTGCACACCGCCCTTCACGGGAAGTGATCACGAAAGTTTCACATTATTTCAGGCGGGTGCAGTTGCGCCCGCCGCCCCCCGGCGACATATCATCTGGGAACGAACCTAGACAGCCGGGCGCTCACCACCACCGAACCACTGTTCAAACAAAGGATGAAAACCATGTCTGTTGAAGTCAAATATACCGCGCATGCTTCTGCCACCGGTGGCCGTGATGGCCGTGCGAAAACCGATGATGGCAGTCTCGATGTCAAATTGACCACGCCAAAGGAACTTGGTGGTGCTGGCGGTGAGGGCAACAATCCCGAACAGCTTTTCGCCATGGGCTATTCCGCCTGCTTTATCGGCGCGATGAAAGTGGCTTCTGGCCAGACCAAAATCAAGGTCCCAAATGACGTATCGGTAAATGCCGAAGTCGGCATTGGCCCGCGTAGCGCAGGCGGCTTTGGAATTGCCGTCAAACTGAATGTGTCCCTTCCGGGTCTTGATAAGGCCGATGCAGAAAAACTGGTCGAAACCGCCCACACCATCTGCCCGTATTCAAACGCAACACGCGGCAATGTCGATGTAACCACCACCATTGCCTAACCTTAAAGTTCCCCCCTGCTGGTCGGCATCCCCCAACAGCCGACCGGCACTTACAGGCCCGGTGTTCCCCTGCACCGGGCCTTTCTTTTGCTGGTTGGCAAATAACAGTTGCCCGATCAGCGGTGTCGCCCGATGATCCTGCCCATCAAAAAATACTATTCAGAATCAGGAAACCCGTATGTCAAACCCGCTTACTCTCGTCGTCTTTTCACGTGCAAAACCGGGCATGGAAGAAGAACTTGGCAAACGCCTTTTGGCCCTTGTCGAACCATCGCGCGCCGAAGAAGGCTGCATCAGTTATGACATGCACCAGTCCAAGGACGATCCTGCGGTCTGGATGGCCTATGAAAACTGGCGGTCCGAAGAAGATCTCGCCCTTCACTTCGAACAACCTTACCTGCGCGCCTTTGCCGACAGCAAAGATGAAATCCTTGCCGAACCGCTTGATGTGCGTAAATTTTCGCTGAAATCATAATTGGCGACATGCGCCGCGGCATCAGAAATCTGCGATATTCATTTTTCGAGCTGCCGATTGCGCCTACAAAGCCAAAGATGACTTTGGCCTTGCTGTCACAACGCTGCGCCGGATTTTTGTTCGCCCGGCGTAGCGTTGTGACAGCCGCATTAGTGCAGAACAGTTTGCGCCACATCGACCACATTAAATCTATAGTTCTGAGGCGCGAAGTTTTGGGCGGTATGAATCATCGCGTTATTGTACTCGTCCTGAGACAGACTGAATAACTTCACACGGTTATCATCTTCACCAAATCCCATGATAAGCCCATTTCCACATACCGCGAGGTTCTCGGCAAATTGCAAGAACCTTGGGTTATTATTATCATAGATAAGGAAAGCATCTGACATCCGAACGAGCCGTTTGTCATTCTGGGCAATCTCATAGAAGAAGCTGAGATAGAAACACTGAGGATGAAAGATGACATCTCCGCCATTATAGGGATTTGGCAATAAATTGCCGGCCCATGGCATTATGTGGCCTGGCTGAACGCCATATGCACTAACAACCAGGTTCACCAGCGAACTGCGTAAGAACTGCCTGTCAAAACACAAGGTAATGCGGTTCCGGTCATCTGCTGTTACGGCCCCAACATCAACACCAACAAAGCCGGCAATAAGTCGATCACACATTTCGGGATGGTTTTGCAATCCACCCCGTACGGCTTGGGCAAATTGATCGTCGGCACGATATGCATCATAGGCTGCTGCAACATTTGCGAAATTTCTTCCAAGAGTCTCTGAGGCGATATGCGCCACCATCTGAGAGAGGAGCTCCGCATACGCCAGTATACGCCTATGAAAGATTTTGACGTGCCCGACACCTGCCAGACTGTTATTTGCGTTGTTACCAATCATTGGCCCGCTTGATGAAAACATCACAACGGAAAAATTACGCAACATCATTTCATTGATGTAGGTTTGGGTCCGCAGCACCCAATCCCCGGGATTTGGCTCACGCGCTATGCAATAAATCCCACCGCGGCAAATCGCATAGCTTGAGAAAACCGTCAGCGGCGAACCGCCTTGCGACAAACCATAGACCGCACCAATGCCCCCGCCATCTTCGAAGAATCCATAGTTTTTCTCGAAATTGGTCGAACGATTGAGCCCGTAAAAGTATCCCTGCCCTAACGTGTAGGCATTATTCGCAATATCGACATTGAGTTCGTTGATTTTAACAAACAAGCTGCGGTTGCCGCCTTCATCTGGCACGATTGGCTCTTGGCGCTCCCCGCGGGTACGGAAGACGTCGACTTCCGGTGCCGGTGCAGCCCAAACAGTAGCCGGCTGATAGCGGTGCGAATGTAAATAGTATTGTCCATTCGCATGAAAAATACGGGGATCCTCGAAACCGTCTGTGTCGTCCAGAATGACATCATTCAAAACGTTAATCGCATTCGCCGGATCGTTCTGATTATCCGTGATCCGGACATGGGCAATGCCAACACCGTCGAAATAGCGACCTGTACGGACAGCTGGCACCTGTCCCTCATGCACCGCATTCCCAACTGGTGGCGCCCAACCAAAAGCCCATGGCGTTCCATCTTGTCCCGGCAACGTCGGGGCAGGGTTGGCGAACGGGTGATGAACCATCGCCCGATAGACCATGAGATAATCATGATCATGGCCATTATCTGAAACATGCACCCAGCTGTTGTTAAACTTCACCACCAGATTACGGTTCACCCCGTTAATGGTTGCCGGTAACCGGTCAGTAATATCGACATTCCACATCTTGGATCTCCTGATTGCGGTTACTGGTCACCCGATACGCTCAAGGCAGACGCACTGACAAGCTGTTGGTATGTCTGAACATCTTTGAATGTTGGCGTCCCCTTGAACACCTGTCCGCTCAATGGCGGTGCCATCACGCTCTCTGCCGCGCCGGGTTTTGCTGTTTCAGGTGGTTTGGTTGTATCTTTTTGTGGATCGGAAGACGTCTGCGCAGGCTTGGTTGCCGAACTCGGAGAACCCGATGACGTGGAACTTGACGTACTTGTGGAGGTCGATGCACTTGATGTCTGAGGTGCGCCGATCAGCGCGATCATTGCCTCCAACGCGTTCAGATACTTCTGAAGTATCGCATTTTCAGATTGGAGAACCGATGGTTTAACAAGCCGTTTTGTGTTGAGTTGACCAAGGTTTGCCATTTCGATGTTGGCGTCATTCAACTTGTGAATCTCTGGAATAATCTGACCCGATGCCTGTTTTCTAAGCGCCTGATAACTCTCGGTGGTGCCCGAGGTTTCGTTGTTGAGAACGTCCTGCGAGAACGCCCTTAGCTGAGTTGCCAAGACCTTCAGCGTTTTCGATCCGGAGTAATCCGGTCGCGCCTGCACGTCGGCGATCACCGATTTTGTAAGCTTGCCCACCGCGGCAATCGACCCGGTGATTTTTGCGCTGTCTGTCATGATATGCTGCCCGTTGTAACGTTGCATGCCAAAGACGCGACCAGTCGGAACTTGTGACGGCAATTCCACTGGACCCACCATGAAATCCGCGCTAATCGAACCTCATGATCACAACATTCACAGTGATGGTCGGGCTGTTTTTGTCGGCCTTCACATCCGCCACCCTCCTGCCCGGCACGTCCGAGGCGGCCTTGGCCGCATTGGTGGCATCGGGCGATCATGCTGTGTGGGGGTTGGTGGCGGTTGCAACAGCCGGGAATGTTTTGGGATCAACGGTCAACTGGGCCCTCGGCCTTTATGTTGATCGCTTCAAAAACCGCCGATGGTTTCCGGTCTCCCCCGATGCGCTGGATCGGGCGTCACACTGGTTTGGCAAATACGGGCTTTGGTCATTGCTTTTGGCATGGTTGCCGGTCATTGGCGATCCGCTGACCCTGCTTGCCGGTGTCATGCGTGTGCGCTTTGTACCGTTTCTGATCCTTGTCACCATTGGCAAGGCCGCACGCTATACTCTGATTGCGGGGGGCGCGACATGGATCGCGTCGATCATTTCAAACTGATCAAAAATATAAAAATAATCGAAAATAAAATTAAGTACCTTTGCTTTCATCGTAAATAATTTCATGCCAGTGACATTGGTTACTCGAATATAAAAATATAATTCGTTCGCTATTATTTTCAAATAATGTTTCCCTTATATTTCATATCGAGATGGAAAATACTTTATCATCGTTTGAAGTAAGGAATTTTTATTATGCCAGTTACAATCCCCGCATGGGTTAAGCCCGGAATATGGGGCGGCATTATCGGTGCGGCCCTCATCACGATTGTCGGCTTTAGCACCGATACAGTCGTATCGGGCAGTACAGCACAAGAGATGGCAGACGACAGCGGCAAACAATCGGCAATCGCTGCCATGGCCCCGATTTGCGTTGCCCAGTTCAAAATGCTCACACCCAACAATCAAACCGAACAGCTTGCCGCCTTAAAGGAGGAAAGCTCATATAAGCGGGATGATTTCGTCATCGCCAGAGGCTGGGCCACCATGCCCGGCAGCGATGCACCAACAGATGAAATTGCCGCCTCATGCGCAAGCCTGTTGATGGAACTGAGTTAGAACCAATCTACGACCTACCTACCAACGAACCCGAATGGGTTCAGACCACTGACGGCCAAAAACTAGCGCAACCGAACCAATCGTTCCGTTGCGCTTTTTTTGACCTGGGGTCTGAATATCCGAATGAAAACAGCAAAAGAGCAATTTCGTTCAATAAACCCGGCACCCGATGCGCCATTCTGACGGCAAAGAATACACCACGCCGATCAGAGGAAACGCCCCATGCTTGCCGCCACCAGTACAATCCCCATAAGCCTGTATCTGTCGATGGCGGCCTTCGCCCTTGCCGCCTCCATCACCCCCGGCCCGGTCAATATCATCGTTCTAAGCTCCGGGGTGCAGTTTGGTTTCCGTGCGTCACTGCGTCTTGTGTTTGGTGCCACGGCGGGGTTTTGCCTATTGCTGCTTCTGATCGGGCTGGGCTTGCATGAATTGCTAACCGCCTTCCCACAAATGACCACGATCATTCAATGGGCCGGGGTGGCGTTTTTGCTGTTCATGGCGTGGAAACTGTTTGTCAGCAGCGGCGAACTTGGTAAACGCGATGCCGGGTCCGGCCCGTCGGCCATCACCGGGGCGCTGATGCAATGGGTTAATCCCAAGGCATGGTTGGCCTCGATTGCCGGGATGGGGGCTTATGCCGCGTCCGGTGCGCCGACCCTGATCTGGGAATTTACTGCGATCTATTTTGTCGTGTGCTTCGCCTCGGTCGCCTGCTGGGCCTATGCCGGGGCGTTTCTGGGCCGTTTTCTGGGCGAGCCATCGCGCATTCGCATCTTTAACCGGGTGATGGCCGGATTGCTGACGGCCAGTGCAGTGTATTTGATTTTGGGGTAAGCCGTACGGCTGGCAGCACGGGTTATGCCTCAAAAAGATTCCCGCCGTCGCGGGAATGACGGGAACTTGAAACGTCCCTCAAATTTGTCATGCCCGCGAAGGCGGGCATCCATGTACTTTATGTCGGGAAAATCAGGCGGCCATTTCCTGCGCACGTGCATATTGGCGCGGGGTCGCCGCCATCAGGCGTTTAAACATCCGTTGAAAATGGGCCTGATCGGCAAAGCCGGTTTCAAGGGCGACATCGGCGATCTTTTGCCCACGCCGTAACGCATGGCGGGCCCGTTGAACGCGGCAATTGATCAAATAGGCATAGGGCGTCATGCCAAATGTCTTTTTGAACACCCGCACCAAATAAGACCGTGAATAGCCAACCGCCCCACAAATATCATCCAGACTGACATTTTCATGGCATCGGCTGCGGATATAATCACAAACCTCGGCCATCTTGCGCCCGGTATGCAGGCTGACCTGACGGTCCAGAACGCCCGTACCGTCAAGCTGCACATGCAAATCACCAAAGAACGACACCAGTGCCGTTTCCTTGCCCAGCACATCTGTATCGCGATCACTTAACGTATCGGCAAGCCCCAGCAACCCGGCATAAAGACGCGGATCATGGCTGAGCGTATCGGAAAACATCGCAAACTTTCCCGCCGCATCGGCATCAATTTCAATCTGGAGATCCAAAAGCCAGTCCGGGTCGACAAACAACATGTCATAACACCAGTCCGCCCCCTTGACCGGGTTGCAGCCATGCACATCTTCGGGGTTCAGGATCACCACCGATCCGGTCTGCGTTTCATGGATTTTGCCCCGGTTCCAATAGGTGCTGTAGCCACCCTTTACCGTACCAATCGAAAAGGTATCGTGGCTGTGGCGCTCATAACATACCGCCCGCCCGTCCGCGACACGGCGAAGCTCGACAAACGGCAACGCAGCGTCGCGCCAGAATGTCTGCATTTAAGCCCCCCTTCATCAAGCTTCCTTAAACTGATTAACTAGGTAGATATTCCGAAACAGACAGTAAGCATCTTATGGTGAAGTACAACACTGAATCTACAATGATGGAGCTAGCGGTGAGAAAATATGAATTCCTTTTGAACGGCATTCCATTTGTCGTACTGCTAGCAGTTGCCGCGTTTGTTGGTGCCCTTTACACTACCGAATTTCGGGAACTTCAGTGGGAAACCCTTGCTGCTGGTTTTTTTGGACTTCTTGGCGGCTACGCAGCATATTTTGGTGCAAGAACACAGCACATGGCTGAAACACTATCCAATGCTATGTCCTTTAAGCTCAAACACTATGACGCAGTCATTAATGTTCGCAAAGAAATCAACGTGTTAATTGATTACTCAAATGGCAGCGAGGAGTTATTTATCGAGAATTGCATTTATAGCAGAAGAAGATTCGACTCTCTTGCACTAGCCCTTACGGACAGCAAATGCCTACCTACAAAGATGTTTGAAATCTCTTCCTCGTTTGCTCAGCAGATCAATGAATGGCGCTCAGCTGTAGATTGCTATGCTCCCGAAGGAATTGGCGAAGACATCTACGGTAGAGAGCCTGCTACTTTTGCAGACATCAGTCGAATGTTACGTAACCTTGATAGAACGGTATGGGACCTTCAAGAGTATCTAACCAACCTTCGTGCTTGAAACTCATAACCGGCATTTTCCAAGTTAAATATTCTTACGCCAACCCCGTAGCGTTAAGCGCTACGTCTGCTTATAGTGCCCCAAATGTTCGATGATCGTTCCGACGAAAACACACCCCGTTTCAATCCGCCCAACGCGCCGGTCATGGTCGTTGGATTGCGCCATGCTGTGTTTTTATCGCCCGATGGCGAGATTGAAGAACTCCCGCACGGTGCGGCGGCCAAACGGGCACGGTCAACCCGCCCGATTTTGGTGCATACGCCTGCCTGTGCGCGGCGTTTGAAAACCGATCCGTTTCCGGCCCATGATTTGCTTGAATTGTTTGCCTTTGTCCGCCCGGCACAATTTTGTGTGCCGACCCCGCGCGGCATAGCGCTGGCAACCGGGCAAAAGCCCTGTGACGATCTGATTGGACAGGCCGAAGCGCTGGCCGAGGCCATGAAACGGCTTTTGCAGGAACTGGCCACCCTTCATCGCAACAAACGCGCCCCCGCCCTTGCCATCGCATGGCCGATGGCGCGCGGGCATTGGCCATGGGGTGTGTCGGTGCTGGCCGCCTTGGGTGCTGATGGTGACGGGCCGCATCGTTATGCGGTCTATGAAGGATTGAAAGTCTGGAAGAAACTTGGCGAATGGGCCGAACATGCCCCACCCCCGCCGCCGGCCAACAATCCGGTCGATCCAAAAGATGCCCGTAAACGCCTTAAGGAACTTCTGGGCGAGGGTGCCGAAGAACGCCCACAACAGGCCGATTATGCGTCATCGGTCTGTTCGGCATTCGGCCCGCGTCTTCATGATGGCGCGCCCAATATTGTTTTGGCCGAGGCCGGAACGGGGACGGGCAAAACCCTTGGCTATGTGGCCCCGGCATCGCTTTGGGCGCAGAAAAACGACGGGGCGGTGTGGATTTCGACCTATACCCGCAACCTGCAGCGCCAGATTGATCAGGAACTCGACCGCCTTTATACCGATCCCAAGGACAAACGGCTTAAGGCCGTGGTCCGCAAAGGCCGGGAAAACTATTTCTGCCTGCTGAATTTCGAAGAAGCCCAAAGGCCGCTGAACCAGCAACCCCATCAGGCCACCCCGCTGGGCCTGATTGCCCGTTGGGCGCTGCATACCCGGGATGGCGATATGGTCGGCGGGGATTTCCCGGCATGGCTGACCGAATTGCTCGGCAACCGCTTTACCGGCGCACTCGCCGATCAGCGCGGCGAATGCATTTACGCCGCCTGCCCGCATTATTCACGCTGCTTTATCGAAAAAACCGTGCGCCGTGCGCGATCTGCCGAAATCGTGGTTGCCAACCATGCGCTGGTGATGGTGCAGGCAGCCCTCGGCGGGCTGGATGATGCGTCCATGCCATCGCGCTATGTGTTTGACGAAGGCCATCATTTGTTTGATGCCGCTGACAAGGCCTTTTCATCGCACTTGACCGGGCAGGAAGGGCAAGAACTGCGCCGCTGGCTTTTGGGGGCGGAGCAAAAAGGATCATCGCGTGCACGCGGCCTGAAACAACGGCTTGAAACCCTGATTGTTGATCGCGATGAGCTGCGTGATGCGGTCAACGCGGTGATTGTCGCTGCCCAATGCCTGCCCGAACAGGGCTGGCTATCGCGCATTCACGACGGCTCCGAACATGCCAAGGGGCCTGCGGAAACCTTCCTTGCCTATGTGCGCGCCCAAGTCATGGCGCGGTCAAGCGATGGGGATCGTGGTTATTCGATTGAAACCGATTGCAAGCCCGCCCTTGACGGGGTTTTGGCCAGTGCAGCCGATCTCGATCGCGCGTTGGAGGCCATGGAAAAACCGGCCAAATCGCTGATTAAAATCATCGCCCATATGCTTGATGAAAAGGCCGATGAACTTGAATCGGCTGAACGCCAACGCCTTGATGCCGCCATCCGGTCGCTTGAACGCCGTGCGATCATGCAGGTCGCCGCATGGCGCGAAATGCTGGCATCCTTGGTTGAAAACACGCCCGCCGCCTTTGTTGATTGGTTTGCGATTGAACGGCAATTTGGTCGCGATTTTGATGTCGGCATGCACCGCCATTACCTTGACCCGACCTTGCCGCTGACATCCGCCCTTGCCCCCACCGCACATGGCATGGTGGTGACATCGGCGACCTTGCGCGATGGCACCGGGGACGAAGATTTCGACTGGGCCGTGGCCGAGGATCGAACGGGGGCCGCCCACATGCCGCTTCCCGCCATCCGGGCGGCAATGAAAAGCCCGTATAATTACCGCGAACAAACGCGTGTATTCATCGTCAATGATCTGGGTCGTGATAACCCGGACCATGTTGCGGCGGCCTATCGTGAACTGTTTTTGGCATCAGGCGGCGGCGCACTTGGGCTATTTACCGCGATCACGCGCCTGCGTGCGATTTATGAACGTTTGACCGGCCCGATGGATGATGCGGGTTTGCAATTGCTGGCCCAGCATATTGACGGCATGGATGTTTCTACCCTGATTGATATTTTCCGGGTTGAACGCGATGCCTGCTTGCTGGGTACCGATGCGGTGCGTGATGGGGTAGATGTGCCAGGTGACAGCCTGCGCCTCATCGTCTTTGACCGCGTCCCATGGCCGCGCCCCGACATCCTGCACCGTGCGCGTAAATCCGCCTTCCACGGCGCACGCTATGACGACATGCTCACCCGTTTGCGCATGAAGCAGGCCTTTGGCCGCCTTGTCCGGCGTGCCGAAGATCGCGGGGTGTTTGTCTTGCTTGATAACCGCATGCCATCGCGGCTTTTGGGCGCCTTCCCCGAAGATGTTGAGGTGCAGCGTGTTGGATTGCGTGAAGCGATTGAACAGACGCGGGCGTTCCTGCGCCCCGATCAGAATTGATCCTGCCGGGGCAAGATGCATTTGCCACCACCCAATTTCCACCCCATATCGGAAAGACCAATTCCACCGACAAGGATAAACCGATGTCACGTCCGACCCTGAAAGATGCCGTGGAACATTGTCGCGCCGAGGTCATGGCGGCATCGGGTGTGGTCGGCATTGCGGCAGGCATATCGCGGACCCATCCTGAACGGCACTGCATTCATGTCTATGTGTCCTGCCCCGGCTGGCCAACGGGCGTTCCCCATACTGTTGATGGCTACGACGTGGAATTGATCCCCGGCAAGGGTTTCACAGCCTTTTGAGTGCCATAAAACCCTGCCATCCTGCATAAAACTGGCAATCAATGCTGGAACATTCCGGGATAACAGCAACAGGGATTCCCAACCATGGCACGGGCAAATTTCGCACAATACCGGGACTTCGTCCGCCAGACCAACCCGTTCGATCCACTGCTCGAACGTGGTGAAATCAATGGGTATTCCCTGGGCCGTAAAACCGTCAAGGGGGTTGATACCGGCGACCTTGCCATTGTCATTTTCGTTAATCGCAAGATCGCCGCACGCCAACTTTCCCTGTCACACAGCATCCCCAACCTTCTTCAGCATCCGGCCGGAAGTGGTGGCACGATTGATTTTATTACCGATGTGCAAGAAGCCAGCTTTTCCCGCCGTCCCTTGACCACACGCCAACGCCCGGCAACAAGCGGCATCAGCATCGGCCATGTGGATATTACCGCCGGAACACTCGGCGGGTTGATGCGTGATCAGCGCAGCAATGCCGTTGTGATCCTGTCAAACAATCATGTTCTGGCAAATTCCAATGATGCGCGGCCCGGTGATGCCATCTTGCAACCCGGTGTCGCCGATGGTGGCCACGCCCCGGCTGACGTGATTGCCAATCTGACACGGTTTATCCCGATTGATTTTAGCGACAATGCCCAAAACCATATGGACGCGGCAATCGCCACCCCGCTTGAACCGGCGGCCGAATATGTTGGGTGGGACACGCAAAATATCGGACCAGAAACGCCGGGTAAAATCCGTACTCTTGGCGATGGTGACCTTGGTCTTGCCGTGCAAAAAACAGGACGCACCACCGGCCACACCAAGGGATCGATACAGGGGCTTTATGCCACCGTTCAGGTCAATTACGGCGAGGCCGGAAATGCTGTTTTCACCGATCAGGTGATTATTTCCCAACCGCTGGGTCAGGATGATTTTTCACGCGGCGGTGATTCCGGGTCGCTGGTCTATGACGATCAGAATGCCTGTATCGGGTTGTTGTTTGCCGGATCGGAAAGCACTGCACGCGATCCGGGCACGACCATCATCACCCCCATTGATGTCGTGATGAAGGAACTCCAGCTTGAACTGATCGCGCCGGGTACCTTTGCGCAGGTACCATGACCTTAACGCGCGGAAACCTTCCCCATCGCCATCGACACCATCAGGTAACTAAAGCCCGACGACAAAAGGTTCACACCAAGCAACAACCCAATCGCCCATGTGGCTGAGCTTGGCAGTTCGGCGAAAATCAGCACACCGACCAGCACGGCAACCCCGCCGGAAAACAGCATCCATTTCCAACCGGGAAACTGGCTGAGCCAAAACGCCATCAGCGCTTCGACAAGGCCCTGAAGGATAAAGACAATCGCCAGCAAGACGGTGAGTGTGACAATCCCGCCCAACGGGAAGAAGGCCAGCCACACACCGATCAAGCCGAAAATAATGCCCTGCACCACATCCACCCCGCGCCGGGTGGGCGTATCGGCATTCCATGCGCCGTAAAAATGGCCCATCGCCCCAATCAGGAACAGCCAGCCAATCACGGTTTTAAAGGCAATCGTCGTGGCAAAGGGAAAGGCCACCGCAAGAACCCCAAGCACCAGCAGGATCACACCAACATTACGCAACCGCTTGCGTCCTTTTTCCAGCAAGCCCTTCATTTCCGGCGTACCGTCATTTACCACCTGCGTCATGGCCCTGTCCTTTTGGTTGAATTTTACCAACATTTTCTGTGGGTATCAGACACCATAAACGCTGATACCACAATATGGTTCCACCATGACCGTTACGTGGGACTTACCGACGGCATGATGGGGGCGTTACTGTCGCTCCCCGACCAGATCCGCATGGATGTTGCGCACAAGCGCCAATCGCAAGGCATTGACGATTGCAATCACATCAATGCCTTCCTGAAGCACCGCCCCCATCACCGGGCTAATGTAGCCCATGGCGGCAAACCCCATGGCGACGATTGATAACACCATGCCACCAATCACACTTTGCAGTAAAATGCGGCGCATGGCGGTGCTGATGTGGAAAAGTTCGTCCACGGTTTGAAGCGAGCTTTCCGGGATGACCGCCCCGGCGGCCTCCGCGGTAACAGCACTATGCTTGCCAAAGGCAATGCCGACCGTTGCCACCGCCAGTGCCGGGGCATCATTGATCCCATCCCCCATAAAAAGGGTCGGTGCAGCAGCGGTTTCGCGGCGCACGATTTCGACCTTTTGTTCGGGCGTTTGCGATGCAAGGCTTTCCTCAATGCCCAGCAGTTTGGAAAGATGACTGACCTCGCTTTCGCGATCCCCTGATAGCAGCATGATCTTTTTAAAATGGTGCACCGGCCCCAGATGCCCGACGAAATCACGGCCTTCAACACGCGGACTATCGCGAAACTGCAATGTCGCGCCATAGGCCCCATCAATCATGATCGCACATTCAAGCCCGCTGGCACTGGGCGGCAGGATATCGGCCAGTGCCGGATCGCTTTTGATCAGTTTTTTTCGGTGGGTTACGGCAATATCACGACCATCGACCACCCCGCTCAAACCCTGCCCGGGTTTTTCCGACACCATTCCGACATCGCCAAGTGCCAGATTGCGGGCATTGGCTGCGGCCAAAACCGCCACCGCCAAGGGATGCTTTGAATATCGTTCAAGGCTGGCGGCCAGTCGCAACACGTCATTTTCCGAACGGCCACTGGCGGGCAAAACCGCCACCAGTTCAGGACGGCCATAGGTCAATGTGCCGGTTTTATCAAAAATCGCTGTTGTGCAGGTTGGCAAACGTTCAAGCACCGTCGGATCACGGATGACAATGCCGCGCCGGGCCGCCATCGAAATCGCACTCATGATCGTGATCGGAATGGCAATCAGAAGCGGACAGGGCGTTGCCACCACCAACACGGCCAGAAACCGCACAGAATCACCGCTCAGATACCAGGCCAAACCCGCCACAAGCAGTGCAAAGGGCGCAAACCATATCCCGATCTGATCACCGATCCGGCGGATTTTCGGGCGTTTTTGTTCTGCCTCGGCCATGACCTGTATGATTTGGGCGTAGCGGGAATCCTGAGCCCGGCGTTCGGCGCGAATGATCAGGACCGCATCCCCATTAATCGCACCCGAAAGAACGGATGCACCCGGCGCCTTGGCCACGACATAGGGCTCACCGGTTAAATAGCTTTCATCCATGCTGCCATGACCATCGACCACGACACCGTCAACCGGGGCGGTGTCATGCGGGAAAATCGCAATCAAATCATCAATCGCAATGTCATCAAGCCCGATATCGGTGATGTTTTCCCCGTCCTTGCGATGAGCCACCACCGGCATACGATCGGCCAGCGCATTAAGGGCGGAGGATGCCTTACGCATGGCAAAAGCCTCAAGCACCTGCCCGCCGCTCAGCATCAGGATAATCAGCGATGCGGTCAGATATTCGCCAAGGGCAACGCCGGTGGCAAAGGCTAGGACAGCTAAAAAATCCGCCCCGAAATCACGTTGAAGCACCTTGCTGATAATTTCGACAACCAGTACCCCGCCGCCCAAAATCACAACAACAAACAACGGCACATCAATCAGATCAAACCCCATTACGGGCCGCAGCGAAAATGCCATCAGAACAAAATGCAGCACCATGCCAACAACAGTCAGAACCAGCACAGCAATATTCAGACCTGCCGCAGACCATCTCGCCTGACACTCTCGGGTTTTAGCACCGGGCATATCGCATTCTCCGCTGATGACACCACAGAAAGCCTAGGGTCAAACACCTGTTTTCGCGAGATAAATCTAAGCTGAATGACATCAAATGCCGACATTTCTGGCACCATTGGCACCCCTGAAATCATCGCGCAAGGATCAAGGCCTTATGCGGCATGCGGTTACGTCACTTTTAAGAAGAATTTTAAAAAAGCACCCGGGTTGGCTTGGATGTCAGCCCTTCAAAGATTGATCAGACATCTGCATCTTACCGATGTCCCCGCCCCTACGTCACACGCACCTCGACCTATGCACAAGAACCCGCCGCGCGGATAAGCCATTCGGCAACCTCACGCACGGCAGGGCGCTGTTCATAAGACGGCTGCACCAAATAGGTTGCAAGCGGGCTTTGAACCGGGGCAAACGGCAAGGTCACAAGATCATGTTTGGCAATGGCGGCACGCGCAAACGGTAACCGGGTCAAGGCCACGCCCAACCCGGCCTCTGCGGCCGACAGAACAACGCTGTAATCTTCAAACCGGCGGTCTGATGGTTTTTGCCGGAATTTAACCCCATGCGCGTCAAGCCAGTGCCGCCATCCGGTCGCGTCGCTGTCATGGAGCAAGGGCATGGTGGCGATCTGTGCCGCGTCCAGCCCCGATGGATCGCGCCCATCGAGCATCGACGGTGCGATCAACGGGATCAACTGATCAGAAAACAACACGGTTGATCGCGTGCCCTGCCACTGACCCTTGCCGCACCGGATGGCAAGATCGGTTTGACCGCCGGTAAAATCCGCCAACCGTTCGGAAATTTCAAGTTCAAGCCGCACATCAAGATCGCGTTCGATTTGCGGCACCAGTGCCAGCAACCAGATCCGGGCATAGGACGGCAGCAAACTGACCTTGATGACATCAGGCCCGCGCCGCTGACGCCATGGCTGCGCGCCTTGTGACAAGAGATCAATCGCACATTGCGTATCACGCAAAAACCGCTGCCCATCCGGGGTCGGGCGCACCCCGCGCCCATAGCGTTCAAACAGATCATAGCCCAGCCATTGTTCGACTTGCGAAACATGCCGGCTGATCACGCTGTGCGTGACATTCATTTCGGTTGCTGCTGCCGAAAACGATCCGCTGCGTGCCGCGGCAAGAACTGCCGGCAACAGGGCGAGTGGGGGAAGTGTCAGGTCATTACTGTGCGCCATATGCACATCTGACCCCTTAGTCGTGCTCTATGTCAACATCATTCATCGCGCTATCACGGTCTTAAACGACGACACAGCATAGCATTTGAAAGGATATGCGATGTTTTCCCGATCCACGCTTGGCCTCACCGCCGCACTGGTTACTGTCCTGTCATGGGCCGCCTCCTTTCCCCTGATCGGGGTGGCACTTGGTCATTTTGATCCACTGCCACTCGCGGCTACGCGCTTTGCCATTGCCGCCTGCCCGGCCGTCATCTGGCTTTTGATCATACGCCCGCCGCTTCCGCGCGTGCGCGACCTTGCCCGCCTGTCACTTGGCGGTGCAATTGGCATCAGCATCTATAACTGGCTTCTCAATACCGGACAGCAAACCGTATCGCCCGGGGCCGCCAGCTTTATCATCAATACCCTACCGATCTGGACCGCCCTTCTGGCAACCCTGTTCTTGCGGGAACGGTTTGGGTATCGCGCATGGATTGCCACGGCCATCAGCTTTTCGGGCGTCTTTTTGATCGCACAGGGTCAGCCGGGCGAAATGCGCTTTGGCAATGGCAGTTCGCTGATCCTGTTGGCATCGATCCTGTCGGCAAGTTACTTTGTTCTCGTACGCGGTCTTATCGCGCGTTACGGGGCGGGCACCTGCACCTGCTGGACCCTGATCACTGGCGCCTTCTGGTTATCGCCGTGGTTGCCAGACGGACTGGCACAGCTTGGCACGGCTCCCATGCCGATGATCTCTGCGATGGTGTTTCTTGGTTTGGTTTCGGCCTCCCTTGGGTACGCGACCTGGAGTTTTGCCATCGGCCATTTTGGTCCGGCACTTGCGGCCAACTTTCTCTATCTCGTGCCGCCACTTGCCATTGCGCTTGCATGGAGCCTGAGTGCGATTACCCCCGATATTCTGACCATCATCGGCGGTGGTGTTGCGATTGGCGGGGTAGTTATCTTCCGTTTCTGGACCGGCCAATCCCCCCGCAAGGCAACCGCGTGATGACAAAACGCCGGGCATTACCCGGCGTTTTCAAATCATTATAAAGAAATACTGATAACTGGTTCACACGACGAGGCTTTGACAGGGTGTCTTTCAGGGTTTATTGAAAGTTCGTATCTTTCCAATATGGATCGAAGCTCGTGTCTGTAACCCGCAAAAACATATCGACTGCTCGACGCACGCTCTCCCTTTTCGTAGGGTGGCTGTTGCTGGTGAACGCCATGATGTTCGGGTTCATGCACGCGCCTGTCGCACTTGCGGCGGTTCCCACCGGCACGGAAAGTGCCCAGACCTATGTTCCGCTGATCATCTGTACCGCAAACGGGATCAAAACAATCTCGGTTCCGGCAGACGTTGCCGAAGACGGCAGCACATCCCCACACAGCTCCAACAGCTATGAGGGGTTCCAATGTGCCAGTTGCGGTCTTGGTAATCATGCGGTTGGCTTGCCGGTTCACCCGGAACTGCCGCTGGTTCACCGCGTAAAACTGTCCAATAAGGTTACCGCCCTTCACATTACTGCACGGCTGCATGACTTCTGCCCGCTCGCAGCATCGCCGCGCGCGCCCCCCAAAGCCGTTTAATCCTGTTTTTGATCGTTGGCGGCATCGCTTAACGCCACCAGTGCATCTGCAAGACCGGTTTTCGATCAGAAACAGCCACATCTGCCCGTCCATACGGGTACGATCCCGGACATCGTGCCGGATCCATAGACTGGTGTCGGTACGCGACCCCGCAATCGCCGCGTATCTCCATTTTGCCAATGGGGGAAAACCCATGAACAAAGCAGACGCCTTCACTCTTCTGGAAAAACTTGCCGAACCTTCTGCACTTACCCTGCCCGCCGATGCCTGCATTGGCCATCACGCCGAAGACGGGACGTTCATTCACGTCATGGTCAGCGGTCTTGCCATGCGCTGCCAATACACCGAAGACGGCGAACGACAGGTGTGTCGCGTCTATCGACCGGGCGAACTGATCGGGCTTGAAATGCTGGCTGTCACCGATCCGTCGCTTGTGATCGAGACCATTGCGCCGTCCGTGATCAAACGCATTTCGATCACCCGGCTGCGCATGGCCCAGCAAAATGATCCACGTACGCAGGCCGCGATCATGTCACTTCTGGCAAGCGAGGTGATGGACGGTCAGCAGCTTAAAATAAGCTTTGGCACCGGATCGGCCATGCGCCGGATTTGCCGGTTCCTGTTATGGGCGGCCAACAAGGATGAAGTCACCCTGCCCAACCGCGAAAAGCTGGGCAGTATCATCGCTACCACCACCGAAACCGCCAGCCGGATGATTGCCGACTTAAAACGTCAGGGGGCCATCGCCAAAAGTCCGGTTCTGGCATCGATGGTCAACATCAACCGGGAAAAGCTGACGGCACGTGCGGGTGAAATTCACGAACAATCCGCCGCGTAAAACCAAAAAATAGGCCCGTCATCCACCATGACGGGCCTATTTTACATCTTGGTATCTGATGCTGCTGAGTAGAACGTTAGTGCGGCTTTCCCAAAACATTCACCGGCAATTTGGTCGCACCGCTGATATTGGCCTTAAGCAATATTTCCATCTCACCCGACGGTACCGGCTTGCTGAAATAGAACCCTTGCACCTCGTCAACACCCTCGGATGCGATGTGATCAAGTTGGGTTTCGGTTTCGATCCCTTCAACATTGACCGCCATGCCAAACGACCGCGCAAGGAACACCACCGCACGGACAATCGCCGCATTGCCGTCCGAACTGTCGATATCAATGATGAACGACCGGTCGATCTTGATCTTGTCGACCGGGAACCGTTTAAGATACGCCAGCGACGAATAGCCCGTCCCAAAATCATCAATCGCGATGCGAATACCCTGATTGCGTAAAATGCCAAGCGTAATCGCGGCTTCGCGCGGGTTATCCATCACCGCACCTTCGGTAACCTCGAACTGCAACTGATGGGGATCAAGGCCCGAACGCGCCAACACATCGCCGACACTTTCAATCAGGTCTTCGTGACGGGCCAGTTCAAGCGGGGATAGATTGACCGATATGGTCAATTCGCCATAACCGTCATCTCGCCATGCGCGGGTTTGCGCACAGGCCCGGTTCAAAACCCATTTGCCGATATCGGCAATAATGCCCATGCGTTCGGCAACCGGAATAAACTCGACCGGGCTGACCAGACCGCGTGACGGGCTAAACCAGCGCACAAGTGCTTCCATCCCGATGATCCGATGCCCGCCCATATCAATGATCGGCTGATAAAACAGTTCAAGCTCGTCATTTTCAATCGCATGACCAAGGTCACGTTCGATGGCCTTGCGTTCCTGTACCTCGACCTGAAGCCGCGGCTCAAAGAAATGATACCGGTTACGGCCTTCGGCCTTAGAACAATAAAGGGCAAGGTCGGCATTGCGCAGCAGATCTTTTTCATCGCGACCATCTTGCGGATACATGCAAATCCCGACCGAGGTCGATGCCTGTACTTCATTGCCCTCAAGCATGAAACGTTCCGACACGCGCTCAATCAGGCGCTGCGCGACAAAGGTCACTTCTTCGGCCGATCCCGGTTCATGGATTAGAACCGCGAATTCATCCCCGCCAAGGCGCGCCACCACATCCTCATTGCGCAGACACACCCGCATGCGCTCCCCCACCCCCTGTAAGAGTAGGTCACCAATCGGGTGGCCAAGCGTATCGTTGATGTCCTTGAAGTTATCAAGATCAAACATCATCAGAACGAAACTGCGGCGTTCGCGTTTGCAGATCTCAACGGCCGCCGCCAGACGTTCCTGAAACAGTGTGCGGTTCGGAAGGCCGGTCAACCCGTCATGATGGGCAAGAAACTGGATGCGGGCTTCGCTGCGTTTACGGTCGGTAACATCCGTGATCGACCCTTCAATCACGGTTGGCCGTCCCCGCTCATCGCGCACCAGCCGGGCATTTTCCTCGACCCAGATGATCCGGCCATCCGCACGGCGCAATTCGGTTTCATAGCCCTGCACAATGCCGTCACGCAACAACCGCCCGGTCAGACGCAGGCGGCTCACCGGGTTCAGGTAATGCTGCTGAAGTTCGTTTTCCTGGGTCAACAGTTCATCGACTGTTTCATAGCCCAGGATGGAAACAAACGCCGGGTTGGCCGATAAAACCGGGCCAAGCGGCATACTTTGATAAAGACCCTCGGCGGAGTTTTCGAAAATACCGCGGAATTTTTCCTCGGCATGGCGTAGGGCCCGTTCGACCGACAGTTTTTCGGTTACATCCTGCCCGATGCAAATCACCCCTGCGATATCGCCGTCCTCGCCGAAATGCGCACGCGCATTCCACTGCAATAGGCGTTCTTCGCCGTCGCGCCGCTTGAACGAGAAAACCTCGTCCTTGATGATTTCGCCTGATAACAACCGGCGCACTGCCATGCGCACGCGCGCACGGTCTTCCTGCACCAGCAGGAAATCGAAAAAGTTCTGACCCGCAGCTTCCATCCAGGAATAACCAAAGGTCCATTCGCATTCCCGGTTGTATTCCAGAATGCGACCTTCGGAATCAAGGAACATGATCACGCTGCCTGCGGTCTGCACCAACGCCCGGTAGCGTTCCTGACGGCGGCGCAGGTCATATTCGGCCTGCCGGTTTTTGGTAATGTCAGTGATGGTCACGCTATAGCCCAGCAACCCGCCGCCTTCACCGCGAATTTCCGTGGCATTAAAACGTACCCAGATTTGACTGCCGTCTGCGCGGCGCATTTCGATATCGCGCGCATGAACGCCAATGCCCGACGCCAGATCGCGGCGCAATTGCACCCGGTCGCTGTCGTGGGCATAAAATGTTTCGGGGCGGCGTAAGTAGGCCTGAACGACTTCGCGCACCGTATCAAAATTAAACAGTGCTGCGGTTTCTTCGTTTACGCTGGTGACCGTCCCGTCGGCATCAAGATCAATAATGCCGTGAACAGCATGTTCAAGCGCACGGCGATAACTTTCTTCACGCGTGCGTTCCTGCCCGAATAAAACAACGTGATCAGCCCCCAGCAACGGCATGCATTGCCATTGGAAAAACCGTTGCCCGTAATGGAGTGTGCGCGAACTATCGGTATCGAACTGCGGCCCGTCTGGCGCAACCAGTGCTCGTTGGTCCTTTGGATGGGCCAGCGATAGCGGGGTTATGAAGCCAACGTCAAGGGCAAGCCTTTCGGCCGCCTTATTCGCACAACGCAGGGCCCCGTTACGTTCAAAGATCAAAACAGGCAACGGCGAAATAAGCGACCCAATGCCTGATGAAATATCGGAATCTATTCCCAGAAAACGCACATATTCACGACCACTGATCTGTAGCTTCCAGCCAAACAGAACAACGTCCTTGCCATCTTTCGTCTCTGTACGGCTGTAATAGCCGTCAGACATCTGGATTTCAGTGCTGAGGTCAGGAAGGATTTTCGACAGGTCATCAACGTCATCAAGCGCATGCCAGCCGTCTTGCCCGACCGCAGGACCAGCCCCGAAAGACCAGTCCGACCATGCCGAGTTGACAAGCAGACGCCTGCCGACAGGGTCATAGACACCTGATGGCATGCTCAAATTGCTGATCAATGCCGCGAGCGTACCGGCGGAATTGATTGCGTTGATGTCTCCCATACCTGATTTGATCGTCATTGTGGTTATTGCTGCGCGACCATAACTTCTACCCCATACCGTGCAAAGGCAAATTTTCCCAGAAAGTACAAGCGGTCACTATGTTTACGCTATTCTTTTGTAACCGCTTCATTTTTTATTTTACCGATCTTTACCCTTCTCCACCGCGTGGCGAAAGCCCCCATATGATCTGCACGTGAAGAATGAGGCGATTTCACTACGTAATCATTAAAATCGAGAAAGTTTAATCGGTTAACTGTTGCCCGAACACAATTATCGGCTTACCATTTTTTTGCCCTGAGGTTGTCACAGACATGTGCGACACCCGTCAAATGTCTTGACGGTCCCTGTCAAAAATATGGCCCGCACTGTGTTTCAGACACCCGCTTTGGAAAGGAGCAACCAACGTGATTTCGCATCATGATGCCTTGATCTACACAATGGTTATGGTTTCCGCATCGGACAATGACATTACCGATGCTGAACTTTCTGCGATGGGCCGTCGAGTCCGTTATCTTCCGATTTTCGCCGGGTTTGACAATGACGCGGTGACAAGTGTCGCGCGCGACTGCGCAACATTGATGGGCGAGGAAGACGGGCTTGATCGTGCGCTTGAGATGATCCGCGATGCCCTGCCGCGCAAACTGCGCGAAACGGCATATGTTTTTGCCTGCGAAATTGTCCTGTCGGATGGTGAAATCAGTCAGGAAGAATTGCGCATACTCGAACTGCTGCGTCACAAACTTGATATTGATCGCCTTGCCGGTGCGGCAATTGAACGGGCCATGGCCGCGCGCTATGTCCGACCCGGCGATTTTTAAGCGACCAGAAACAGCACACCGTTCTTCAGACAACGTCTAAAAGTCGGCAGGCGCCTGAACCATTGAATTTGCCATCCCCCAAAAGCGCAGTCGGGAATTCCCCGCCATCGCAGCTTTATTTGGGACGATATTCGGGCTGGTAGACAATTGAATACAGCCCCCGCTGCCACAATGTGTTATGGCCTTGCCCACATTACCGACACATCCTTGCGTCATAAGACGCCAAGGTATTTGTGCGCGCATGTAATGTCGCACCTTTTTAAACGCAGTTTGTGTTTAACCACCGCCAATGAGGGACTGCTATCATGACCGCTCTTTCCGGGGAAAATATCGCGTTTATCGGACTTGGCTTGATGGGGCGCCCGATGGCGTTGAACCTTGAAAAGGCCGGCGCGGTTCTGACAGTCAACACTCGTAATCCCGAAACACTCAATGCGTTTGAGGATCTGGGCATTGCCACGGCGGGCACCCCGGCGGACGCTGCCGTGGATGCCGATATCGTCATCATCTGCGTTGCCGATACCAATGCGCTTGAAAACGTCCTTCTGGGCGAAGACGGCATTGTTGATGGCATGGAAGAAGGCACGATTGTCATCGACATGGGCACAACCGCGATTGACGCCACACGTCGTTTTGCCGAGGCCGTCGAAGACGCGGGTGGCAGCTGGATTGATGCCCCGGTATCGGGTGGCACGCATGGGGCGGAAACCGGAACCCTATCGATCATGGTCGGTGCCGACGCCGAAGATTTCGACCGTGTACGTCGCGTGTTCGATGTTCTGGGCGCACGCGTGACCCATGTCGGCGATGTTGGTGCGGGGCAAATTGCCAAGGCCGCCAACCAGATGATTGTCGGCATCACCATTGGCGCGGTTGCAGAAGCCTTTTCGATGGCCGACGAAGCCGGGGTCGATATTGCCAAAATGCGCAGTGCGCTGACCGGCGGCTTTGCCGATTCAGCCATCTTGCAAAAGCACGGCGAACGCATGATCGAACGCAATTTCGAACCGGGCGGCAAAGTCGTCACCCAGCGCAAAGACCTCTATCAGGCGCTTGAATTCTCCGAAGGCGAACTTGGCCTTGAACTGCCGTTCTCACGTCTGGCACTTGAGCTCTATGACGAACTAATTGGCATGGGCGATGGCGATCTTGACCATTCCGCCCTGATCAAAGTGTATGAAGAAGGCTGATCCCCAAACCGTTCAAACCGTTTCCGTCCTGACCTGCCCGCAATGCGGGCATCAGGAACGCGAAACCATGCCAACAAACGCCTGTCAGTATTTCTATGATTGCAAGGGATGCGGCGCTGTGCTGCGTCCCTTGACAGGCGACTGTTGTGTGTTTTGCTCGTTTGGCTCCGTACCCTGCCCGCCGTTCCAGATTGATGGCAAGAATGCCGGTTGCTGTGGCGGTTAGGAACCAAAATCAGGCTTCGGCCTTATGTTTCCCAACACGGTAAAGATACAGAATATCGCTACCGGACTTCATCGGCACCTCGCCAAAGGCCTGCCAGCCGGGAATGGCAAAGGCGCGTGAAATCACAATGCCGCCTGCGCGCATTTTGTGATCCAGCACATCGCCGACATCGCCCATCACCCGGGGATCAAGAAAACACACCACAACATCGCCCGGCTCACGATTGATTTTGCGAAAATCCGCCCGGATCAGTGTCAGGTTTGGCTTGGCTGCCAACATCGCCCGCATCCGGCTGATGGCATAAGGCACGGGCGAAAGCTCAATTCCCGTCACCGCAATGTCAGGCCGATGGCGCGCAATATCGATCGCCAGATCCCCCCACCCCGATCCAAAATCAGTAACGGTCTGTGTGTCGCTGGGGATATAGGAAATGATTTCCGCCCGTGCTGCGGCCAGACTTGGCATCGGAACGACACGTAGCCTGACGGCGTAAATCGCGATCAAGGCCAGAATAACGCCTGTAAAAACAAGTACGGATAAATCGGTCATTGGCCCGCGAAATATGTTACGGTCTGGAATGCACACTCCTGCCACAGGGCAGCAGGCACTACAAGTTCCCATTGAGCCACATTTCCCGAAGACACCAGCATGAGCCAGCCAGCATGAGCCACAACGACGCGGAAAGCCGCATTACCGATCTTGAAACCAAGATGGCGCACATGGACACCATGATAAATGACCTGTCCGACATGATTAAATCCCAATGGGACCGCATCGACATCCTAGAGCGTCGAAATAGATTAATGTCAGATGACGTTAAACGGATGGGCGATTTCATGCGTACATCATCAGAAGACGACGTACCACCGCCGCATTATTGATCGCGTACCATATGTCTAAAGGCCGTCGAAACCGCCTTTACCATGTTCTCTTTCACGTGCCGATATTGCTTTTGACATCATCTAGCGTGGAAGAATGACGTGACCAATCCCTATCTTGATATTCCGGTATTTGACGATTTCGCCAAGGGTCTTGATCGCTCGGTTTATCATTCCCTTCCCGATGACTGGTGGATTGGCACATCCGATATTGTCGGCTCCACCAAGGCCATCGCAGAGGGCCGGTTCAAGGATGTAAACACCGTTGGTGCGTCGGTGATTTGCGCTGTCAGCAACGCCTTGGGTCATTCCGATTATCCGTTTATTTTTGGGGGCGACGGGGCCAATTTTGCCTGCCCGCCCGATAACATTGATGCAGTGCGCGCAGCTCTTGCCGCCACGGCAACCTGGGCGGCCGAAACCCTTGATTTTGATTTGCGCGTTGCACTGATCTCAATCGCTGCGATCCGTGCGACGGGTCGCGATGTCCGCGTTGCCCGCTATGCGGTGTCTCAACCCGTCGCCTATGCCATGTTCAATGGTCGGGGCCTGAAATGGGCAGAAGACCGCATGAAAGATGGGAAAAATGCGGTACAACCAGCCCCGCCTGGGACACGCCCGGATCTTACCGGCTTGTCATGCCGTTGGTCGCCCATTACGGCTGAGGGATCAGATAAGATCGTCTCAATTATTGTCCAGCCAAAGGATGATCTGGCCAAGTTCGAAGCTGTGACCACCGGGCTGTTTAAAATCCTTGATGGTGGCCCACGTAACAGCAGCCCGGTTCCAGAAGATGGCCCCGATTTTGCCTTTCCACCGCCCGGCTTGCGCCTCGAAGCAATTGCCACAGCCCATAAGGAAGGCGGATATATCAAGGCTTGGCTCAAAGCACTTTATATTTCGCTGATTGCCCTGATCCTGATGAAGACCGGCTGGAAACTTGGTGATTTTGATCCGAAACGCTACCGCGATTATACCGGCTACAACACCGATTTTCGCAAATTTGGCGATGGACTTTGGATGACGGTCAATTGCAGCAAAGCATTGGCCGATGAAATTGACGCCTATCTGCAAACTGCTGAACAGCGCGGCGACATTCATTTTGGCACCCACCGTCAACGCACCGCCATCATGACCTGTATCGTGCCCTCCATCACCAACGATGCGCATTTCCATTTTCTCGATGGTGGCGAAGGCGGCTATACGGCGGCATCCACGGTCTATAAAGACAAGATCAAACGCGCCCAGGCCAGCTAGAAGTCTCATGCGCGAAACACATCAACCCACAATTTCGATAGATTTCTTGCATGGCATCGGATTTTACCAGACACTCCCCTGATCACTGACGGATCAGGAATGCGCCATGGACACCCGCGAACTTGAAGCCCTGATTGCCGTTGCCAACGCGCAATCCTTTCATGGTGCGGCCAGTCGGCTTGGCCTGACACAGCCCGCGGTCACCCGGCGCATCCAGCGCCTTGAACAACGCATCGGCACATCGCTGTTTGACCGCACGACCAAGCCATTGCAACCAACATCAGCCGGCCATCGCGCCCTGACAGAAGCCCGCGATCTTTTGCGCCGTCTTGACGGGTTCAACGACACCATCTCAGGGGCCAAAAACCCGCAAGGCCCTTTTCGCCTGGGCCTCAGCCATGGGGTCGCCCCCCTTATGGCCGCGTCCGAACTTCGTGAACTGCATCAAACCTTTCCCGACATGTCACTGACCATCAAAAGTGGCTGGTCAAGCGAACTCCTGCCGCTGTTGCGCCGGGGTGAAATTGACGCGATGCTCTCCCTTGATGGGCCGAATGGCGTTGTCGGGGGCATTCAAAGCCGCGATCTGCCGACAAGTTTGCAGCCCCAGACATTGCTCGATGATCAGATCGTGGCCATCGGCCCAAAATCGGCCCGCAACCATCCCACCACCATTGCCGAACTGGCCAAACACCCCATGGTCCTGATGCCCGAAGGCTGCACCTTCCGCGCCCTTGGCAATGCGTGGGCGCACAAGAACGACGTTGAATTCACCTCCGTGCTTGAAGTCTCCGCCCTTGAATTACAGATCGAAGTGGTCGCCGCCGGGGCCGGATACGGCATCATGGCGCGGCGGTTTTGCATGCACAGTCCGGCGCGGGACCGGGTGCGCATTCTTGATATTCCCGGCATGAACTGGAACATGGCAATCACCCTGATACGGCGTGCCTCCAATGGTGATCTTTGCGACATTATCGACAAGGTTGGCGATATCGTGATCAAGGCCGGTGCGATATCAAACCCCGATCATGCACAATTATTATCAGCCTCATAAGTCGAATGAATTGGACGCATGGTGCGCCCGCCGCCAAAATAAAAACCAAACACGACAACGCCGCCAATAAACGCCCCTCGGAGGAACATCGATGCGCCCCACGCAAAATACCGGCGGCACCGCCGGAACGCCGCCCCATCGCCCCGACAACCCAGATAATAGCCCCACCCGCCAGACCATCCTGCGCGCCACCAAATGGTTCCCGTGGCTGGTGTTGCTGTGTGGCTGTCTGGTTCTGTCACTGAACCTTGGCGTGCGCCAGTCGCTGGGCCTGTTCATTCCCGACATGCTGACCGATACCGGCTGGACGGCGACGACCTTTGGTCTGGCCTTTGCCATTCAAAACCTGATGTGGGGGATTTCCGCCCCCATCGCAGGCGCGCTTGCCGATCGGTTTGGCACCACACGCACCCTGATTGTCGGGGCGTTTATTTATGCGCTTGGTCTGTATTTAATGGGCACATCAACATCGCCCGGCGAGTTGCACATGACGGCGGGTGTTTTGATCGGTACTGGCGTCGGTGCAACCAGCTTCCCGGTGGTGCTTGCCGCGATCAGCCGCGTGTTCAGCCCCGCCAAACGCAGTTTCGCCCTTGGTCTGGCATCCGCTGGCGGGTCGGTCGGGCAGTTTGTCATGGCCCCGACGTCACAGGCGCTCAACAGCTCGATGGGCTATGTCACGACCCTGACCATCCTTGCCGCCATTTCGATGCTGATCATCCCGGCCGCCTTTGCCATGACCGGCAAGGCCGAGGCCAACAGCCCGAACGCCACGCCTGACATGGGCCCACAAGGATTGATCGCCGCCTTCCACGAGGCGCGCAAACATCGCGGCTTTGCCTTGCTCAATGCCGGGTTCTTTGTCTGTGGTTTTCACATCGCAGTCATTGCCACCCATCTTCCGACCTTTACCGAGCTTTGCGGTCTGCCGCGTTCTGTTGCCGCCGAAGGATTGGCACTGATTGGCCTGTTTAACATCGTCGGCACCCTGACGGCCGGTTGGGCGGGTGGAAAATGGCCGAAAAAATATGCCCTGTCATTTGTCTACGGCATGCGGGCATTGGTCATCATTGTCTTTATCTTTTCGCCGAAAACATCTGAAACCATCTTGCTGTTTTCTGCTTCCATGGGTGCGCTTTGGCTTTCGACCGTGCCGCTGACCAGCGGCCTGATCGCACAGGTCTTCGGGCCGCGCTATATGGCAACCCTGTTTGGCATTGTCATGCTGTCCCATCAGATCGGCGCGTTCTTTGGCGCATGGATGGGCGGTCTTGTCTTTGACCTGACCGGCAGCTTTGATGGTGTGTGGTGGGCATCCGTCGCCCTTGGCGTCTTTGCCGCCCTTGTTCACTTACCAATTGATGACAAGGAATTGCGCAAAACGGCAACCGCCTGATTGCTGGTGCATTCCACATCGTATCGTTAAAAGCCGTGACACCGTTAAATTGGTGCCACGGCTTTTTTGAAAGATCAGACCATCGTTAAAATGATCTTGCCGCGCGCCCGGCCAGACGCCTGACGGGCGAAGGCCGTGGCAAATTCATCCAACGGCACCGTCTGGTCGATCAGGGTTTTAATCCCGTTTGTACCGATGGACGACATGACGGATCGCAACCGTGCGCCATCGGACATATGAAAAACAAAACTGGCCGTTACATGATGCGCACTGGCCAATGCCTCATCGGGTGGTGCAACCAGCGACAGCAACCTGCCACCACTGCGCAGAACGCCAAACGATTTTTGCTGCGTCTCGCCCCCGACGGTATCAAGGACCAGATCAAGATCCGAAAGCGCCTCCGCGAAATCATCGTTGCGATAATCAATCACCTGATCTGCCCCCAATGCCCGGGCAATATCAATGCCATCACCCGACGCCGTGGCAATCACCCGCGCCCCAACCGCACGGGCAAGCTGGATGGCAAAGCTGCCAACCCCACCGGCCCCCGCATGGATTAGAACCGTCTGCCCGACCTGAAGATCGCCAATCTCGAACAATGCCTGCCACGCGGTGCCTGCGGCCGTTGGAATACCCGCCCCTACTTCGAACGACATGGAATCGGGCATTGTCACCAGTTGCGTGGCCGGAACGCAGGCAAATTCGCCTAAGGCCCCACCGCTGACAGGATCAAGCCGGGCAACGACTTTATCGCCTTTTGACCAGCCGGTTACATGCGCGCCAACGGCCTCAATCGTCCCGGCAAGGTCACTGCCAAATGTGTAGCCAAATTCAAGCGGGAAGTAATCCTGCAAAACCCCGCTATGGAGTTTGACATCAAGTGGATTAAGCGCACTCGCATGCACACGGACCAACACATCATCCGACCCGATGTCGGGTATCGCAATGTCGCGAATGACCGGCGCCTCATTGTATCCATCAAGTCTTACGGCTTTCATTGTGCAGCATCCTTTTCGCCAACAGGAAACGCCCCAACTTGAAAGAACCAGCCAAGCCAGTCTTCCAGATGCCAAGTATGTGTAACTCTTGCGTTTTCCAGGTAATGAAATTCATGGATGGGTATCCGGAATGACGTGCCGGTTGCCGCCACACCAAACCACTCACCGCGATGCGTTCCGGTAATTTCGGCCCGCACAGCAACCCGGCCCGGTGCCCCAATCATTTCATGAATAATGATCTGCAAATCGGAAAATGCCTCACGGAATGCGTCGATCAATGGCTTCATGCCATCGCGGCCCGGCTCCTGTCCGGGGGCAAGTGGAATATCCTGCCAATCTTCGGTGACGGCCTCATCAAGAAGATCCGTGGTTTCAGAAAACGCGCGGTAAAGCAGCTCGACGGCTTTGCGGTCCACATCTGAAACGCCAAAGATTTTTGGCTGTTGGGTTATATCAGTCATTGTCGTTTTTCCATTTCGGATCGTTGAATATGGAAAAACACTACCGCCCGGCTCAATATACTGGAAATCGATATAAGATATATGGTATTATCCATTTCATGGATTTACATGGTATCGACCTGAACCTTCTGGTGGCCTTTGATGCCTTGATGGCTGAACGGAATGTCACACGCGCAGGCATCCGGATCGGGCGCACACAACCGGCCATGAGTGCGGCTTTGTCACGGCTGCGTGGATTGCTTGGCGATGAGTTGTTTATTCGCAGTCCCAATGGCCTTCAGCCCACCCCGCGCGCGCTTGATCTTGCCGAACCACTGGGATACGCGCTTTCTGAAATTCAACGCACACTGGCCTTCACTCAGACATTCGATCCCGCGGTTTCAACCGCGACATTCTCGGTCGCCCTCTCAGATCATCCGACCTTCAAACTGCTGCCGGTCCTTCTTGATGCCTTGCGCCAAAAGGCACCAGGGATCACGCTTCGCATCCATAACTTCGTTGCACGCGATGATGCCATTAGCATCCTTGACGCAGGGCGGGCTGACCTGACCATTGGCGTCCCCCCGACATCAACTGCGCGCATCCTGACCCGCCCCTTGTTCGAAGAACGCTTTGTCTGCGTCCTTCGCCGTGATCATCCTGCTGCATCCGGCCCACTTGATCTCGACACGTTCCTGTCATTGTCTCATCTGCTGGTATCGCCGGAAAATGAACGGTTCGGTCTGGTCGATGCCGCACTGGCAAGCATGGGCCACAAACGCCGCCTTGCCGTGACTTTGGCAAATTTATATGCCGCACCGCTTTTGATCGCCCGGTCCGATCTGATCGCCACCCTGATGGAAGGCGTGGTTAAGGCATCTGGACATTCGCACAGCCTCGCCATCACGCCATGCCCCATCGCGATTGACCCTGTTCCCTTTGTGCTGGCGTGGCATCGGCGCAATGATGTGCATCCCGCCCAACGCTGGTTTCGCGATTTCGTTGCCGGGTTGGATTTGGCGTAAGATTTCGCTCGGTTTGGCCATGGATTCCAAGCCGTAATCGACACCTCAATACGCCCTCTTTCTTCCCTGCCTGATTTCAGTTAAAACCCGCGCATGGACAAACCGATTTACATCACGCCCGAAGGCCTTGACGCCCTGCGCAAGGAACTCGACCACCTTTGGAAAAAAGAACGCCCCGAAGTCGTGGCCGTTGTCCATTGGGCTGCGGGCAATGGTGATCGGTCGGAGAATGGCGATTACATCTATGGCAAAAAGCGCCTGCGTGAAATCGACCGCCGGGTACGGTATCTGATCAAACGCATCGAGGACGCGGTGGTTGTCCGCGCCGAGGAGCAGCCTGATCATACGCACATTTTCTTTGGCGCAACCGTGACCTATGTGAATGCGCGTGACGAAGAAAAAACCATCCGCATCGTTGGCGAAGACGAAGCCGACAGCCTTAATGGCTGCATCAGCTGGGTCTCCCCCGTCGCCCGCGCCCTGATGAAATCAGGGGTTGGCGATGTGGTGACAGTGCGCACCCCGGCGGGCGAGGATGAGCTCGAAGTGCTCGCGGTCCGTTATTCAGCCTGACAAAACTCCGGTTTCCTCGGCCTGGTAGTCTACACAAATACCGCGAGGCTGTTCGAGGCGACCTCCCTGTACAAGATTTCTTCTCACATTACTTTCAGAACAATCTTGCCTTGAATATGACCATCAGCCGCACGCTCGTGGGCCTTTTGCGCATCGGCAAGAGGAAAAGTGCTGTCGAGAACGACCCGGACAGTCCCATCACTGAGCAACGTTGCGAGCTCGGCTAACTGAGCGCCGTTTGACCGAACTTGCGTTGCCGAAACTGTAATGCCCATTTCCTCGGCCTTTTTGGTATCTGCAAACCCCAATGGATATATCGGAAACAATGCGCCGCCACGTTTCAACGTCGGCAAAAATCGACCCGATGCAGGACCACCAACACAATCCACAACCAGATCGACATTCCGAACAACTTCCTCGGGAACTGTTTTCGTATAATCAACGAATTCATCGGCACCCAGGCTTTCTAAAAGTGCTTCATGTCGACCCGACGCGACGGCAATGACCTTCGCTCCTTTGAGTTTCGCGATCTGCACGGCGAAGTGCCCCACCCCGCCCGCAGCACCATTCACCAGAACAGTTTTGTCTGTAAGTGGTACCGGTGCATGTCTGTATTCCTGAAGGGGATTGGGCTCATTATGGCCGAGTGCGACAAGGAATTGCCATGCCGTAAGAAGGGACATCGGAGCACCAGCTGTATGCATGTGATCAACACCAACAGGCTTCAAAGCAACTTGGGATACGGGGACACTTACATATTCAGCATAGGCACGGCTCTCCCCGGCAAGACCATCGGGAAATCGAACCATGGCATAAACTTCATCTCCGACGACGAACTCGTCGACATTATCGGAGACCGCCACAACAACCCCCGACACGTCTGTTCCTAGAACAACAGGAAATGACACCTGCGGCTGCCATTCTGCAGGCAGCATTTTGTATCCTTCACGCAGGTACCAGTCAGGCGGATTAAGGCCAATGGCATGAACGCGAACAAGCACTTCACCAGCTTTTAGTCTTGGCAAAGGTGTATCTTCATATTGCAGAACCTCCGGTCCCCCAAAAGAATGCTGCACTATGGCTTTCATCATCTCACTCATAAAGAAGCTCCATACATAAACGGTGATTATTCACGACCTATGTATGGGAGCGACTTTAAGTTGACAATTATAGAGCAAGTTGTTTCAATTATGCCATCATGGAACAAATTGGCTTAGATCGATTGACTGGCCTGATTGCGTTTGCGCGCGCAGGATCAATGGGGAGTTACACCGCCGCTGCGCGGTCCCTCTCAATTTCCCCGTCAGCTGTCAGCAAAAGCATACAGCGACTGGAAAAACATCTTGGAGTATCGCTTTTCTCAAGAACGACGCGGTCACTCAAGCTCACGCCAGAAGGAAGCGAACTTTACGACCGAACGCTCAAACTTTTGCACGACATGGAGGAAATAGAACAAACTGCAATAAAAGCGCGCTCTGAACCGTCAGGCACCCTCCGAATTGCAGCCTCATTGCCAATTGGCATTCACGTGATTGCCCCCATCCTGCCCTCGTTCAACGCACTCTATCCTGATGTAACCATTGATCTTCGCATGAGCGATCAGATCGTTGATATCATTGAACAGGGAATAGACATCGCCATACGGATCGGCGAGCTTGAAGACTCCCGACTGTTATCGCGCCCGCTTGCCCCCCATCAACTCTGCGCTTTTGCCTCACCTACCTATTTGCAAACGCACGGCATTCCAACCCATCCTGATGATCTAGCAAAACATAAAACAGTTAACCTGCGCTACCAAAGTACAGGTCGAATGTTTCGCTGGCCATTTCAGGTTAACGGCCAAATTAGTGAGATTATACCGCCTTCCGATCTGATTGTTGATGCAAGCGATGCACTGGTTGCAGCACTTGCCGCAGGGGGTGGCATCGGTATCAGTGCAACCTTTATCGCAGCCCCCTATGTCGCCCGGGGTGAGTTGCAACCTGTGCTGCAGGACTTCGCCGTAAAACGCCAAAACATTACGGCTCTCTGGCCAGAAAGCCGACGCACTAATCCGGCTGTGCGAGCCTTCCTGCCCTATCTGCAGAAAGCTTTTAAAGCCCAGATGACGCCTCTTTCGGAATAGCAATCCAGTTACGACTGAAAAACCTGTTTTCTCTCAGAAGCATTTTGCCCTCACATCTTGCTTTTTACCCGGCGCGTCGGTTCGGCTTGTTGCGGGTCATCGGGCCAGTAATGTTTGGGATAGCGACCCTTCATTTCGGCTTTGACCTGCGCATAGGACCCGTTCCAGAACCCGATCAAATCGCTTGTCACCTGAATGGGCCGTTGGGCGGGCGACAGCAAATGCAGCGTCACCGCCACTTTTCCGCCACCGACCATCGGCGTTTCGGTCGCGCCAAACATTTCCTGCATGCGCACCGGAAGGGCGGGTGTATCGCCGCTATAATCAAGGCGGATGTTTGACCCCGTTGGCACCTGCCAATGGGTCGGGGCCAGCCGGTCAAGTTCCTGGCGCTGGTTCCAGTCAATCCCCGACAACAGCGCTTCGCTGATATTGATCTGCTTAAGCTGGTTGCGTTTGGTGATGCCGGTTAAATAAGGGGCCAACCACGTTTCAAGGGTCGCCAGCAACCCGTCATCACTGACATCAGACCAGCTTTCCCCATCAACCCGGTGCAAAAACGCCAACCGTTCACGCAAACCATCTGCCGCCTTGTCCCACGGCAGACAATGCAGGCCAAGCCGCCGGATACCTTCGATCATTGCGGTTGTGATCGCCTCCGGGTCGGCTGCGTCATGGGTGGCTTTTTCATCCAGAACCAGCGCCCCGATCCGGCGTTGCCAACGCGCCTGTACCGCACTTGACTGACTATCCCAGAACACCTCTGTGCCCTCGGAAATCTGATCGGCGAAATGCGTTTCAAGAGTGGCACGTGACAGCGGTGCGGCAAGGTAAATCTTGGCCTCACGCGCCTGCCCGTCCAGTTCGGCCACCGCGATATAGGGTTCTGCGGCCAACCCATCGCCATTGGGCAAAACACCGCCGCGCCCGCCCGACAGACGATACCGCGCATCCTGCCCCTTACGCCGTTCACCAATCCGGTCGGGATAGGCAAACGCCAGAAGCAAACCGACCTGATCGGCGCGATCCACCCGGCCTTTATCCCCGGTCAAATCGACTTTGTGGCGAGCGTCTTTTAAGCGCCGCGAAAGTTGCTTGGCGGCCTCACCAATCATTTTGGGCGCTTGGCGGTTTAAAATCGCCTCAACCCGCAGGCGCAAATCCGCCCCGCGCCCGCGCATGAAATCGCGATCCGACAACAAGGCCGCCAAGGCACACGCCTGATCGGCTAAACCCAGCATATCGCCGCGCAACATCATATGGGCCAAGCGCGGATGCACCGGCAGCCCGGCCATCGCGGTTCCCATGGCGGTAATGCGGTTGGCATCATCCAGCGCCTCAAGCCTGCGCAAAACATCGCGCGCCTGATCAAGCTTTGCGCCATCAGGCACATCAAGCCACGGCAGGCTGGTCGGATCAACAACACCCCAGCGGGCAAGTTCCAGTGTCAGGGGGGCCAAATCCGCGACCGATATTTCAGCATTGGTAAAGGCCGGGCGCGCACGATGTTCGGCCTCCGCCCACAGGCGATAACACATGCCCGGCTCCAACCGCCCGGCCCGACCCCGGCGTTGCTCCGCACTGGCTTGTGATGATTTCACCGTCACCAGCCGCGTCATCCCCGATGCCGGATCAAATTGCGGCAGGCGTTGCAGCCCGCTATCGATCACCACCCGAATGCCATCAATGGTTAGCGACGTTTCGGCAATCGCGGTCGCCAGAACCACCTTGCGCGTGCCACCCGGTGCTGGTTCAATCGCGATGTCCTGTGCCTGCGCATTCATCGCCCCATACAGTGGTGCTACAATCACGTCCTTGCCCACCGATTGTTTAAGCGCCGCCTCAACCCGGGTGATTTCCCCCTGTCCGGGTAAAAACGCCAAAATTGATCCGGTTTCTTCGCGCAATGCAGTTCGAATGGCGGCTGTCATTTCCGCATCAATCCGCACATTGCCCCAGTTATCCACACGCGGAGCGATGTATGTGGTTTCCACCGGATAGGCGCGGCCTTCGCTGGTGATCACCGGGCAATCGCCCATCAGCCTTGCAATCGGTTCTCCATCAAGGGTGGCCGACATCACAATAATGCGCAGATCATCGCGCAGCGCTCCTTGCGTTTCGAGTGCTAGTGCCAGACCAAGATCGGCATCAAGGGATCGTTCATGAAACTCATCAAAGATCAGCGCACCCACACCCGATAATTCCGGGTCATCCTGGATCATGCGCACAAGGATGCCTTCGGTCACCACCTCGATCTTGGTTTTAGCACTCACCTTGCTGTCAAACCGCACGCGGTAGCCGACCCGTTCACCAACATTTTCGCCCAGCAAATGCGCCATGCGCCGGGCGGCGGCCCGGGCGGCCAATCGGCGCGGCTCCAACATGATGATCTTTTGATCGCCGCGCCATTTGGCGTCAAGCAACGCCAACGGCACCTTTGTCGTTTTGCCCGCCCCCGGTGGCGCTTGCAGCACCGCATTGGTGCCGCGTTCCAGCACAGAACAAACGTCTGGCAGAACACTATCAATCGGAAGGACAGGAAAGGCGTTAGTCATCGGCGGCTTTCGGTTTTAAGGGCCTGTCGCGGTTATTTCGCAAATCACGCAGAAGGGCAAGCATCGCGGTGACTACGTCGCCTTGGCCGAAGCACGCGTGGTCGGTCGGGCCTGCAAAACAATCCCGCGTTCCCCCGCAATCCTTTGCAGGGTTTTAAGCCCGCGCGTCAGCCCATAAAGCACTTTCATGTCGCCCGATGCACGCTTTTGCGATGCTGCCACACGTGTCAAAGCAAACAGCTTTCGAAACTCATCTTCAGACAAGGCGCACACGGCGGCTTCTTTCGCCGCCCGGTCAGGATCGGGATGCTCAAACGATAACGGCATTTGCGGATCAAACGGGTCTGTCATGGGTATATTTTCTATCACAATCGACAGCGCCCAGACCATCCAGCTTTGCGTCCAGCGCATGTAAACCCGTCGGTCCGGCCCAAACCGGCCCAAACCGGCATAAAACAGCCCGCGCCTTTCCTCATACAAATGTTTCACGGCCCAATCGGCGATCCGAGTTGCCCCCGCACAATCGCCAAACCGGCACAGGCTGGCCATGGCTTGCGCGACGCTGTGGGCATCCAAATAGCCATCCCGCCCGGCAAAGCTGCGTGGAATGCCGTCCGCATCAAAGCAGGCATCGCGATAAAACGCCCAGCCGCGTTCAATCGCGCTATCCAACCCCGCCATGCCGCCCCGGCGCAACCGATCCAGCAAGTCCAGCACATAGCCAGTGTGAAACCCGTCCACAAACTGGTGATGGTGCAAGGTGCCATAGGCCCAACTGCCATCACCCCGCTGGGCATCGAGCACACGCAGCACCGCGCGCTCGGTCTTGTCATTCCCCGGCCGCACCCGTGATAATGCAAACGCCGCCCACAAGCTGGCATTGTGAATTTCGGCAGATGTGTTGGCGACATAGGCGAAATAGCCATCCCGCCAAAGTTCGTTTTCGATAAAATCGGCTGAGCGCTGCATTACCGGGTCATTGCCGGTCACACCCGCCGCCCAAAGCCCATCCATCACAAAGCTTGTGACAATCGCGTTGCTTTGGTTCTGTGCTGCGTAAAAGGCACGGGCTTGCCACGCAAACGGATACCCCCAGCCGCCATCGGCATTTTGCACGGACAGCAACGCGGACTTAAAATCGCCAAGCACCACGCCATCAGCAGCCCCGCTCAGCAAGGCCAGCGTTTTCGGATTGACCCTTTTCGGAATGCGGGCGGCAGTGCGCAGGACATCCGGCCCGCGCTTGATCGCCTGCACCCACAACAACCGGGCCAGCCGGAACCGGTTTAATCCTGTTGCCTGAAACACCCGGCTTTCAAGCCCGTCAAATGGATCGGCTCCGGCGAAATCATTTTCTGCCATCTGGCGCAAAACCCGGTCGCGGATATTGATCAGATGCGTTTTATCCATGCGCCTTATCCCGGCTCGATGCCATGCCCGCCGCCATCCCGGCACAGATCAGGTAATGCCCGTAATTCAAGGCATTATCGGTTATCATAGTGATCGCTACAGAAATCAAAAGACACACCGACAACCGCGACTTGCGCACCAGCCACACCATCGCCCCCCATCCCGACAACCAAAGCCCCGCCCCCAAAATTCCGGTTTCAAACAGGATACGGAAATGATCGTTATGCAGCGCGCCAAAAGATGCAAAAGAAGTGTATCCCGATAAAATCTGCTCAACCGAACCAGCACCAAACCCCAGCCATTTTTGCGGATCGGATGCCCCCAGCCAGATATCGGCAAATTGGCGCCAAAAGAACAGCCGCCCACTGCCATGGGTCATCAGCAGGCGCGGTAACGCCTGCCACGCAATCCCGGCCAATCCCGCAAAGAAAATTGCCCCCACGAGCCATGTTTTCGCCCGTGACAATCGCAGCAGCCCCAACGCATTGACCATCATCGCCAGTACCGCAATTCGGGTTTGGCTCATCAGCACGGCAATCGCCGCACAGCCGCCAATCCATCGGCCCGCACGCCCCTCAGCGACCGAACACAGGGCAAACAGTCCCAAAAACAAAAACGGATGATTAAGCCGAAAACCTTCATGGGTCAGGTAAAACGCACTTGATAACGGCAGATAAATCACCAGTGCTGGCACCATAATGCGCAAACAGTCGCGCCCGAACATTAAACCTGCGACCAACCCAACCGGCAACATCAAAAGATTGCCGATCAGACGCAGTTTTTCGATCAGCACCCCGTTGCCCAATGTCACCAGCATGATGATCCCAGCCAGCAGGAGAAGCGCGCCCAACCCACCCGGTGATACTGAAATCCGCCGCCCATATCCGGCCAGAACAACCGCCCAGAACCCCAACAACACGAGTTTTGCCGACATCCCACCAGCGCCCAGCAACCACAAGGACACCACCATCACCGCAGTGCCCAAAACCACACACCAGACCGGAAAGTCCGGATGGGGCACGGCCGCCAAACGTTGTGTTCCAGGGCGAAAACCAATCGTCATGGTCGTGCCCACCGAACAACGCGGTGATCAGCAAAAGCGACAGGATGGATTTTTTCCGATACGCTTACGTCCTTGTTCCCAAACCATATTGACGCAGCACGGTGTTTCCAGTGGTCTTTCGGGTGGCGCAATTTTGTCTTTTGGCCCAAATCATTCTGGCCCCGCTGTTGCTGGGCGGGGCGCGGCCATGGGCCATGGGGATTTTGTCGGTTCTGACCGGCATTGGCATCTTGGCATTGTGCGCGAAAATGCCGATCCGTCTGGCGCGTTATCTGCGCGTCATCTGGTCGATGGCCGGTTTGGCGTCGGGCTGGATGATCATGCAATCCCTGCCGATCTGGCCCATGCAAGCCGCCCCGTTTAACGCCGATCACATCGCCCTTTACCCCACCGCATGGCACAGCACAGGTGCCGATATCCTGTGGTTTATCGCAACCCTGACGCTGGCATCCTTGCTTGCGCGCAAAGCCCCCCACAGCTTTATCAAACAGGTCTGCCTCACGGTGGCATGTGCCGCCGCCCTTCAGGTCGGGCTTGCCGCACTGGATCAGATCAATGGCTGGAACACGACATTCTGGTTTGCCAAAACCGCCCATATCGGCGACTGGACCGGAAGCCTTGCCAACCGTAACGCCTTTGCCACATTGATGATCTTTGGCCTTCTTGCCAGTCTTTATTGCTTTGGCGGGCAGCAACAAGTGCGCCTTGGCAAGGTGCTCGATCAAAAGGGCGGGTGGCTTGCACTTGCCATGGTGTTTGCCTTTGCCCTGCTCCAAAGCCATTCGCGCAGTGGCTTTGTAATTGCGCTTTGCAGCCTCTCTGTCTTTGCGGTGATGCAGATGCGCGACAACCCGGCATGGCACCGCATCCTGATCCCAATAGGGGTCTTTATGTTCGGTATCGTCTTTGTCGCACTGGCCACCCCGGAATTTACCACCCGCTTTGCCGAGCTCGCCCGATATGACCTGATCCAGCGCGATGACGCTTGGGCCAGTGCGGTGCACGCCATCATCGCACGCCCGATGACGGGATTTGGACCGGGCAGCATCGCACTTGTGATCGATCATTTCGCCACCACCGGCCTAAACACCAACGCACACTGGTTTAGCAGCCATAATGTCTGGCTTGATGGCGCCATCGTATTGGGTCTGCCTGTGATGGTGGTTCTACTGGCCATGGGGGGATATGCCGGATTTAAAACATGGCACGGGCTAAAACTGCGACCCCTAAAAGCCCTTTTTGCCGCCAGCATCAGCATCGCTATTCTCAGTGGGTCGGTCGACTGGGTCATCACATTACCGGCTCTCATTCTACCGATGGGGCTTGTTTGGGTTGGCTGTATTGAAGCTGCTGGCGCGCATCATCACGAAGCGCGCGCACAAACCGACGTCGCGGCGCAATCTGGTGTGCCTGATCAAGCATCCCCGCGTTAAACGTCAAATCTGCGTCCCGGCTCACAATCCCGGCATGCGCCAGAACAGCCATCAAAACCGGATCAAACGGGGCGATTTCAAGCTGCACCTTCGCCTGCGCAATCACCTGACCCGGATCACCGGAAACCAGACCATACCGCAATCTTTCCTGACGGACTTGGTCGCCAAAACCATCGGCGTTGCGAAACCCGTCCGCCATGTTGGTCACAGTCAAACTTGCGCGAAACTCACCACCCAAGCGCACAACGCCCACCACCACAAGCACAACCGCCATGCCGGTCAAAAAGCCCCGACCAAGAAAGATCGCCGAAAGACGTGCCTTCATGACATCTGCGCCGTCGGCGCGTTTGTTGGCCGAGCAACACCATAAGCAGGTCTTGGCCGCGCCCCATTCATAATCACGCCGTCGGGCACGATGCCGACCGCGCGCAACTGATCCATCGCATGGCCCATATCGCGTCGTCTACTGTGTCCGCAACGTACAGCAAAAAGCCGCACATCGGCGTGACGCATCACAATCATCGCATCGGCAACCGACAGGATCGGCGGCGTATCAACAATGATGTGATCATAGTTCGGGCGAAGCGCTGCGATCAGGTCGCCCAACCCACTTTCGATCAGCCCGGTGGCAAGATTGCCCGGCACAGGAAACTTCGCGCCAAGATGATCAAACCCCCGCAAAGCATCGCGTCCCATCGCATCCGCAATCCCACAGGTGCCCGACAAAACAGCCGTGATATCGCCTGTAACAGTCGGATCTGTATCGGGGTCCGGGTCATGCAAATCCGCATTAAGCACCAATACCCGTGCGCCAAATCCGGCGAGAACTCCCGCCAGCGACCGGGCAAGGTGGCTTTTTCCCTCCCCACTTACGGCGGATGCCATGGCAATGACCTGTGCCTGCGCGACACCATCGGCGGGGAGGTGTTTTCCCTGACGTATGATGCGCATCAAAACCGCCAGATGCCCGACTGCCTCACGCCCGGCATTTGCCCCAACCACCTGCATGTTGGGCGCGGTCATATCGGGAATACGCGCATACAGGCGGATGCCAAGTCCGGTTTCCGGCTGAAAATCATCATCAATGGTTTGATCAAAATAATGCCGCAGCATCGCCGCAACCACCGCACCAAAGACCGCGGCCAAAACCGCCATCAGCCAAAGATCACGGCGTGTGGGAAACTCCGCCGTGGCCGGGGCCGTCGCCGGACGCAGGATTTCCACATCGCCGCGAAACGCCACCAGATCACGCTGCAACGTCTGGGTTTGACGGCCCAGTTCAAGCACCTGCGCCCGGGCCGCCTCGACCGCGCGCAGCAATCCCGCCTGCCCCTGCATCCGATCATGGCGCGCGGCCATGCGGTTTTGCCATTCACCGCGTTGCTGGCGCAGCAGTTTAAGGCTCTCCGCCGCCTCCAACACGACACGTTCAAGATCACGGTTTGCACGCTCTGCCGCACGTTGCGCCGCGCTCAAAAGCTCGGCACGCAGGTCGTCAAGCTCGCGGGTTTTGCTTTGCATGACCGGGTGTTTCGGGCCATAGCGCTGATCAAGCGTGACATATTCGGATCGCAACCCGTCAAACCGTGCGGCAAGCTGGCTGACAATCGGATTGCGGGCCACGTCTGACATCGCCAGCAAATCAGAAAGCTTTTGCCCATCCTGACGTTCTGCCAATGCAATGCGTGCTGTTGCCAATTCGCGCCCGACCTGTTCGGCCTGTTCATCAAGCGCATAGATGCGTGCCAACATCAGTTTGGCTTCTTCAGGGGCAAACATGCTGGCATCGCGTTGCCAGCGCATCAGGCTTTCTTCATGTTGCTCAAGCTCAACTTGTGCGGCGTCATACTGCGTTGTTGCTTCTTGTAACTGGCGGCGCAGATATTGTTTTTGCCGCCCTTCGCGCCACCAGACATGACTTTCCAAAACTGCCTGTAAAACCGTGGCACTCAAACCCGCCGAGGCACTCTGATACGTCACCTCAATCACGGCGGCATTGCCAATGCGCTTGGCCTCAAGACCAGCCCGCAGGCGGTCAATCAACTGGGCTTCTGAAACGGGCGTTGCCGACGTGGATACAGCCGACATGGCTTCCGCATTATCACCGCCAAAAACACCATCCCAAAAAGCCGTCGCCGCGCTTGAAGTTTTATCGTCTTGCCCCGACCAAACACCATCGCCGCGCAAAACCGCAACGGCGGCGGATAAAACGTCCTGACTTTTCATTTCCGCAATCAGCGTTTCAATTTCTTGCGCGCTGACCAAAACGGCACGCCCCTGCAAGGCCCCCTCATCGGCCGTTTGCCCGCCTTGCACATGGCGGGTGATGCCGACTTCCGCCACAGCGCGGTAGCGTGGCTGCCACTGCCCCATCACGATGGCGGCCAACACAAGCACCACAGCAAAACTGATCAGCGCCACACCGCGCCGTTGCCACATGATCCCAACCAACTCCCCCAAGGAGGGATCAAACCGGGTATTTTCGCCCCCGCGAGGGGGTTGTGCCGGGATGCTTTGATTTGGCGGTTGTGTCATCGCGGACTGGCATCCTCTGAAACAAAATCAAACGCGCTTTCTTCAGATTCCGAGCCCCCCCAGGAAGAATCCTCAGACTTAAAACCCTCCGTGTTTGGCTCAATCCAGTACAAAAACGGTTGAACAAACCGGTCCTTTTCAGGGGGAGCTGTTTGGCGTGAAATGACAGAGACGTTGGACAGATTAGCCCCCCAAACAGGCAATGTCCGATCCGCATCAAACAGCGCGACCTGTCGATTGCCAAATATCGCATTGGCCAAATTTGGCGCGGTTATTGTAATCAATCTGGCCACCCGATCCGGGTCGGGATGAAGATCAAGCAACCGGCCAATGACCCCGCCGATAACCGCCTCAATCAAAAAGCTGTTTGCACCTGATACTTTCAGGACCGTTTGAAACACCGTCAGCAACGCCTTGATCGAAACATCAACCCCATCCCAATCAATCGGATTTTCCGCACCATCCAGCGCATTTTCGCGCGACACTTCTGCGGGCAACACCCATGACACAATGTCGTCAATCGTCTGGCTAAGGTCATCGCGTGTCGTGACCTGCACCATGCGATCCTTGATCCAGTTTTCGGTGGCCTGCGGGTCGCTTAAATCCGGTGGATCAAATGTCGCGGCCCAGACGCTGTTGCCATCGGAACTGTTCATGACCGAACAGATCACCCCACCCAGCATCAAGACAACGGCCGTTCTTTTGGCCAATCGTTTGGCCTGATATCGAAAAATAACCGGCACCGTTAATTTGGTAAACCGCACCAACCCCCGCACATAACGCGGCATCATCCGGCGCGGCTGACACAAAATACGCCACAAAAATTCCAGCCCGCATTTTTGCCAGATCACCGGCGCGCGGTGCACTTCACCCGCCAGCACATCGAATGCACCGCCAACCCCCATGGCAAACCGACATCCGGTTTTGGCTGCGATGCTATCGACAAATAATTCCTTGCGCGGTGAGGGCAAGGCGACAAAAAGCGCATCCGCACCGCTTTCCCGGATGATTGCCGCCAGCTTGTCATCATTGGGCTCATACCCGTGATGAGCCCCGGCAATCACAAGCCCAGGATACCGAATGGGGAGTGTATTCCAAAGGGTTTCAACAACATCGGGCTTGGCACCAAGCAGGAAAACACGCGTCCCCGACTTCGCAAATCGCGGCAGCAACGCGGTCATAAGGTCAATTCCCGTGACACGCTGACCAACGGGAATTCCGATCAAACGCGCCGCCCAGACGATCCCCATACCATCCGGCGACAGGCAATCTGCGTTCTGCAATGCGTGGTAAAGTTCAGCATGTTTTTGGGCCTGCGGCAATTTCACCGCGTTCAGGCATTGATGGCGAAGACATCCGTCTTGGGGCCGATTTTTCAACCTGTCACAGATATCGTCACACAGTGTTTCCTGTGCGCGCAGGTCAAGCTTGAGGCCAAAGAACGCCGACGTCGCCAATACCATTCACCACCCCTGTGAAACCCGGATGCGTTTTTTATCGTTCTATCCGGACCGCGAACCTGTCCCAAATTCTGCGTTTAAATCATTGATATGGATAATAACTTATGATTGAGTTGTCAGCAACATCAGCATCTTGGGGTAAAGAGTTCGGTGAAGGTGACGCTGCTGACCAACCTTGTCCCCCCTTACCGTCGGGCGGCTTTTGGCCTTGTCGCGGAACATGCCAAATCGGTTGGCGGAACATCCCATGTTATCTGTACGGACCTCGACGAAACCCAACACATTTGGGCGCGACAAAGCGCCCCCTTTAGCTGCTGTTCCCTGTCGGCACTTCGCATCCCGCTTGGGGAAAACCGCAGGCTTTCGTTTAACTTTGGCGTGACGCGTGAACTTGCCCGCACCGCCCCGAATGTTCTTATCCTGTCGGGCTTTGGCCCGGCCATGTGGCGCGCGCAACGCTGGGCAAAAAACCACGCCATACCAACCGTTGTGTTGTTTGACGGTTGGCAGAGATCCGATACCGCCTATGACAACAGGGTTCGGCGGGTCTTGCGCCAAAACATGATCAAACAAGCCAGCGGTTTTATCGCCGCCAGTTCCCGCGGCAAAGACTGGTTCGAAACATTTGGCGTTCCCCCGGACCAGATCACGGTTAACCCGATCCCAACATCCTTTGCCCCACCAAAAGCCATCCCTGATTTTAACCACCGCCCGTTTGACATTCTGTGGTGCGGGCGCACGACCTCCGCAAAGGGCTTTGAGACGTTTCTTCAAACAGCCCGGATACTCAAATCCCGGCAGGCCATCACAAAGATCGGAATTGTCGGCGCGCTTAACATCTCAAAGGTCAAACGAAAGGTCGCCGAACATGGGCTGTCGGGCATCACCGACATTCACCCGCTATTACCGCCAGAACGCTTGCCCGGTTTCCTGACACAGGCGAAACTCTGTCTGTTTCCCAGCCACAATGATGCTTACGGCGTTGGCGTGGTCGAGGCGGTTTCATGTGGTGCCCTCGTCCTTGCCAGCGATGCGGTCGGCTGTGCCCCGGATGTGTTGGCATCTGACCAAATCCTTCCACCCGACACCGCTTCAGATTGGGCTACCGCCTGCGAGGAATTACTCACCAACCCGGGAAAATGGGATCACATACGCACCACACAATCGGCCAGCATTGCCATCAATACAGCCGACCATCACGCGCGCTCGATCTGGCAGGCTGTCCTTGCCGCACGAAGCCGGTCGCGAGATACGGCATGATAAACGCCCCAAAACCGGTTCAACGCCACCGCCGCACCGACCCCGATATCTGGATGATCGGGCGGGTCGATCAGTTTGCCGTTCTTGCCACCCATCTGGCCCAAAACAACCGACTGGCGCGATGGGACAGTTTCTGGCGCCATGATGGGCAGGGCGTGATACGTCCACCGGCGCGCAAGCTTGACCCGGTTTTATCCGATATTCCCGGGCGGCATCTTATCCCCGATCTTTTGGGCACAGCGGCGCGAAAACTGCGTCTGCCGGCTCATAACCTTTATTCCGACATTCCCCTATCCCTGATGGCGGCATCACATTTGCCAAACGCCGGTATCCTGCACGGTCAAGGGAATTACAGCCTGCCCGCCATGCGACGCGCCCAGCAAAACGGCATGATCACAATCGCCGATGTCACCGGCCAGCTTGCCCCGGTCCGCCAGAACCAGCTTGCAGATGAATATAACGCCCATGGCCGCACCTATCACGAGATTTCCCGGTTTCTTGCACGTCGCCGGGTTGCCGAGGCTCATTTCGCCGATGCGGTTTTTGCCCCCTCCGATGCGGTCATCGACGGGCTTTTGAAGTGTGGCATCTCTCCCGATAAAATCTTTCATATCCCCTTTATGTCGCCCCTTTGTCAGACGCTTGTTAATCAGGAACGTCCGACGCAACCGGATGCGTCTGTCCGGCTGCTGTATGTTGGCAATATTTCCATCGCCAAAGGCATCGCGGCGTTGCTGGATGCATGGCGGGCATTGCACGCAGAGCTTCGAGGTCCGATCAGTTTGACCCTTATTGGTCCGGTCCAGCCCTGCGCACAGGCGTTGGTCAAAGACCTTCCTCATGGCTGTGACTGGCTTGGGCGGCTATCCTCAGACGAGGTTGCCCAACATTTGCTCGGTGCGGATATTTTTGTTTTTCCCAGCCTGTCAGAAGGCAGCAGCCTGGCAACCCTTGAAGCCATGGCAGCAGGCTGTACCATTGTCACCACCTTTGACGCCGGAAGCCCGGTGATCAACCAGCAAAGCGGCCTGATCGTGCCCCCGCGTGATCCCGGCGCATTGATCACCGCGGTCTCGGCGCTGATCACCACCCCCGCGATGCGACAAAACATTGCCCAGGCCGCTCGCAGCCAGATCAAGAACATGCTTGAAACCGGCTATGGCAACCGGGTCGAGATGGCCTATGACACACTGCTGACCCGCCATGGATAGGATCGCGCACAGCCTCTATCCGCTTTTTTATCCGCTGTGGCTGATTGCCGCCAATCTAACCGCACGCGCGGGCGGCATGATCATTCTTTTGATCCTTGGCCATGGGTTTGCAGCCAACCAGCTTGGTGATTATTTCGCGATGCTGGCCATGGTCGGACTTGGTGTGACCGCGGCACAGGCTGGAACCGGACCACTTTTGATCCGATTACAGCAAGCCGGAAATTGTAGGTGGGTCTTGGCCTGTGTTGTCTTGCGCGCGATAATTTCTCTGGGTGCCATCCTCTGGATCGCCGTTGAAACGGGTACTGATACCGTGACCCAATACTGGCCGCTGTTGCTAATGCCCATCACGGCGGCCTTGTCACCAGACTGGATCATCTCCGCCCGCACCGAATTTTCCCGGATCAGTATGATTGCGTTGATTGCCCAGATGGCAGGGATCGGAATGGCGGCATGGGCGGCACATGCCAGTAACCCCGATTTGCTGTTTGCCGTTGCCCCGGCAATATCGGTCGCAAGCTTGATTTCCTCAATCATTTTTGTCTTTAACCCGGCAAAGGATCGCACAACCGAGCCTCCCGAACACGCGGCCCTGTCACAACAATCCTGCTTTGGCATGATCGGCTTTACCCTGCTTTCGGGCGTTTTACCCAATCTCGATTTTGTCTTGCTGGGTTCCGACACCACGCTGTTTCTCGCCCAGCGCATTTTCCTGATCTGCGCAGCATTTTTGGCGGCCATCTCCGGTGCACTTTTTGCCAAACAGCAACCCGGACATCTGCGCGATATCTGGTTAATCGCACCAATGGCGGCGGCAAGTTTGGTCCTCTGGATATGGCCCGATGGCGTTGCCGCGCTGATCTATACCAAACCAAGCGACGCGCTCATCACCCTTCTTCAAACCGGCGCACTTTGGCCAATCCTGCTGGCCTTGCTCAGTCGGCAGATTTTAATATTGCAGGAACACCCCTCCGCTATGTGGGTCGGCTGGCTGTACCTGTGCGGCATGATCTTAAGCGCGACCCTCCTCCCGGCACCGGCAGAACCAAGCGATATCCTTATCTTGATGCAACTCCGTTTGGCTTTGCTCCTTTCACTACTTTATGTCAGTGGGCTGAAATACCTGCGGCGGGTGGTGCCATCATGAGCCAGCTTCAAACAGATATCCGCAATCGCCGTCTGATATCCGGCCAGTTTGGTGCCATCACGTTTGGCAAATGGGGTATCGAATTTTCGGATCGCCATTCCTTCGCCACCCTGACCGATACACCGCGCAACGCCCATCTCTCCAATGACATCTGGCAGTTCCGCCAAGGCCGCTGGCAAACAAGGTTGCGCACAGCCCAAACCGACCCCACAACCATCACCGCCCACGCCCAATTCACCGCCATTGATGATGCCCCGTTGCAAGACGCCGTTTTGCGCATGGTGTTTGACAAGCATGACATTGCTCACGGCGCAATCGCCGGAAAAACCTTTGAGCACCGCGACAGTGACAAGTATCGTCTTTACCCAATCAGCGACACGCCCGACGTCCGCCTTGTTGGCACGGATGGCTGTGAGATCATCATCACGTTCGATACGTTTGACGGCGCGGGTCGCTTTGCCCCGTATCTCTATTTACGTGATCGCGGCGATCACTGGATTATCCATGCACGGTTGTTGCCGATAAACCCCGTCGATCACGTCTGGCTGCGCTGGGCCAACCGGTTTTTCACCCTGTCCGCCCCGGATCCATTGGCCCGCGCGTTGTGGGACATGCCCGGCGGTCAAAAACTGCTCTGGCGATTGCGCGAACGGTTGGGGCGGCATTGCCCCGAAATTCAGGGCGTCCCGCTCAACATTGTTTTGGCCGGTCAAACCCTGTCGCTGGGGGTGACATGTCGCTTCTTGTAACACGCACCAGCATGGCCGAACGCAGCCAACGCCTTGCAAGGCTGATTGCCGATCAACTTGCCAAACGTCAAAAACCCGATGGCACGTTCGATCAACACAGCTTTTACGCCCCCGCCTTTGCCGCCGCCCTTTGGGCGCAACTGGACCCGGCACTTTACGCCCCTCAGATCGAGGCCGCGTTATCCGCGCTTGAGGCCGAACAGCAAACCCCGCGCTACCACCGCGAATTTATCGAACATGGCCTCCGGCAAATACCGGGCCTTTGTGCCGAACGCCTTAACGCCATCCTGCGCAACGCCCCCACCCAATCGCCAGACGTTGCCAATTGGCAGGTGCTTGGCATGATCAACCGGCATCTCTCGCTAAAAAAGGGTGCTGGCAAAAACCGGAAACTCATCAACTGGCTACATTGGGCCTTCATCCGCCTGCGCTATTGGCGCGCCCCGCTGTTCTGGGATCGACCGACCTGTTTTTCCGGTCAATATCATGCCTTTTGCGCCGCCCTTCTGACCGACAGCCCCGAAGCCGCCCACCGTATCATTGCCGCCAAGGCCACCGCGCTGATTGCCGAGCTCTCTGGTGATCATGGCTACGCAAACCTTCTGGGACGCGGGGCCGGGCAAAGTTTCGGTGCGGTCTGTGCGTTATACGCCCTTGCCAAACACGGATTTCACACCCAAGCCGACGCCATCCTGTTTCGGCTTGAAACGGCTGCTTTGATGACAGGAACAATCCCGCTTAACCTGATTTCTCCCGCTGATCTGCCATCTGATCCGGGCCCTGCCAACCCGGCGACACCGGGCTGGTACAGCTATAACCGCCATGATGATTATCTCGCTTTTGCGGGCTATTGGCTTTTGAAGATTGCGACCAGCCCGACAGCCCCAAAACCTCAGCCAACGGCCCCAAATTTAAAAGCCGCACCCATCGCAATCTTTTCAAACGCCACCTATCAGGCGCAGATGTGTCTTGGCGGCAAACGCAGTTTCGATCTTACCCCCTGCCCGGTCGTGCTGTCTGGCTCAGGCACCACCACGACCTTGCTGTTCGCGCCAACCGGCGGCGAAGAAGATGCACCCAGCCTGTATGGCCCAGCATCCATCCCGCTTCCGGCGACCTCGGACGGCAAGTATTTCGCGCAAATTCGCAAAGCATCCAGAACCAAAAACACCGTCCGAATTAATTTCAAACTGGCCGGAGTTTCGGGACAACGCACCATCACGTTTGAAGACACCCAAATCACCATCACGGACAAGATCGCCGCCAAATGCGATCTGCTTCGACTGTTGGTGCATCACGACGTAAAGCTGGTCCAGACCACAAAACAGCGGCTTCACACCCCGAATTTGGGCATCACGTTCAAGGCGGATCGTAACCTCGTCATAGATGAGACAAACCACTTCACCGCTGCAGGCTCGGCCCGCAGGGTTGTCGCGCCCCACACCGATCACGTGACGTTGCGCATATGCTGGGGGACCGACGATGTCTGATGCCATCACCGTCATCACCACCATCCGCGATGGCGACTGTTTTCGTGATCGGTTTTTTGAAAACCTTGCCGCGACCTTACGCGACCAGGACTTTGTCGTTATCGTCGATGATGGCTCACAACATCCAGTGCGCTTGCCTGAATATCTCGCGCAAGACCCACGCATTATACTGCTTAATCCCGGCAAGATCGGGCGCGGGGCAGCGCTGAACATCGCCATCAAAGCCGCGCCAACCGAACTGATTGCCATTCAGGATGTTGATGACCTTTCCCGGCCCGGTCGGTTGGCTGCCCAAACAGCATTTCTCATGACCCATCCCGACTGCTTATTGTTTGGCTGCGCCACATCTGATCGACCTTGGCTCTGGCCGCTGCCCCATCGACATATTTCCGCCAAACGCCTCTATCGCGGCAACCCGTTGCATCATTCAACACTGGCCTTTGATAAATCAGTTTGGCAGCGTGCCGGTGGATATGATCCTGATCTTGCCTGTTGCATCGATCTTGATTTTTACCTGCGCGCGATCGCACGGGCCGAGGCAAAAATCGTCCAGCTCCGCGCAAAGGTCATTGATCGCAACCTTGATCCCAAAACCCGGTTCTTTGCCAGGATTGATCCCGAAATCTATCACCACACCCGTGATCAGGTTCTCGCACGCTATCGCGATAAAATCCGCGACCTACCGTTTTCAGCGCCGACATCCAAACCAAAATGCATTGCCATGGTCCAACTCCCCCCGCCCATGCATGGTGCTGCGGCAATGAACCTGCAGGCGGTTGACGCACTTGCGCGTTGCTCGGACCTGACACTGATTGAACTGCGCTTTGGCAAAGACCTTGGCGGTATTGCAAAATTCTCATGCCGCAAAGTCGCCCTTGCCCTGTGGTTGCTGGTTAAATTGGGCTTCCTCCTGCCCCGCGCCAAGGCATTTTACATCTGCTTTGCCCCGTCAGGTGCCGCCTTTTACCGCGATTGTCTGTATGTCCTGCTGGCCAAGCTGTTTGGTGTTCCGGCGATTTTGCATCTGCACGGACGGGGCTTGGCAGCGATGCGGCAAAACCGAGGGGTTGCCCGATTGCAACGGTTGGTTTTCGCCAATCAAACCGCGATTGTGCTCGGCTCAAGATTGATGGATGAAGTTGACAGCCTGCCCTGCACCAAGGTCATCATCCCAAACGCCCTACCCAATAGCGCCTTTGCGCCCCAAGGCACCACAACGTGGACGGCACACCAACCGGTCAGACTGCTCTATCTCTCCAACCTGTTTCGCGCCAAGGGCATTGAAACCCTTCTCAAAGCAACTGCACTACTGATCAAAGACGGTGTTGCGGTGACACTTGATATTGCCGGCGCACCGGGCGACATCACCGCACAGAAACTCAAGTACCTTCTGTCCGAACATGGGATTGCGCACATCGCGACTTATCACGGGGCCGTCATTGCGGATCAGCGCACGGCATTGTTTGAAACGACCGACCTGTTTGTCTTTCCCAGCAATTACCCCAACGAGGCCCAACCGCTTGTTGTGCTGGAGGCCATGGCCGCCGGTGTACCGGTGATCACCAGCAACATCGCCACCCTGCCCGAATTTGTCCGTGATGGTGACACCGGGCGCTTATGTCTGCCCGATGATCCTGACAAATTGGCACACACGATCAGGCAGGCCATCAACAGCCCCGACCAAACATATAGCATGGCACAGGCCGCGCGCCTAATGTGCCAAACCGATTTCACCATGGATCGTTTTGCACGTGATATCTGCGGCGTGATTGGTAGAGTCTGTAAAATCGAACCTGCCCCAAAAGAAGGACCCGACAAAAATGACCCGTGACGAGTTCAATGATTTTTGCAAATCCCTGCCCCATGCAACACATGTTGTGCAATGGGGTGGTGCGGATGTCTGGAAAGTCGGCGGCAAGGTTTTTGCCATCGGCGGCTGGACCAAAACCGATACGCTGGGCATCACTTTCAAGACATCTGAAATCGGTTATGAGGTCCTAAAGGATCAACCCGGCTTGCGCCCGGCGCCCTATCTGGCGTCGCGTGGGATGAAATGGATTCAGCATTACGACATACCGGGCCTTACCGATGACGACCTTAAAAGTCACATCGAAAGTTCGCACCGCATTGTTTTCAAAGGACTAACCAAGAAACTGCAGCGCGCGCTTACTCTTCACCAAAAGTGAATAATCAGGCCGATTATATCGATTTACAGACGCCAAAGGTCGATATCAGCCGGTACCGCATCACGCGGCAAAACAGCACGCACATCAGCAACAAAGCCCTTGCCGTCTTTCAGCAGGCTTTGCACCAGTGGCCAGCCCTTGGTGACATATTCCTTGTGCGACACCGCCAGCACCAGCGCGTCAGCCGGTTTGAGGTCATTGTCGCCATAAAGCTCCAGGCCATCAAACTCATGCGCGACTTCAGCCTTGTCGGCATGCATGTCATGGACCTGCACCGTGATACCGGCATCTTCAAGCGATCGGATAATGTCAATCACGCGGGTATTGCGGATATCGGGCACATCTTCCTTAAAGGTCAGGCCCAGCACAGTCACGGTCGGGTTTTTGGTTGCCCCTTCACGCAGCAACGCACGGATGACTTTATTGGCCACAACTTCGCCCATGCCATCATTCACCCGACGCCCGGCCAAAACCACCTGCGGGTAATATCCAAGTTCTTCGGATTTATGGGTCAGGTAATAAGGATCCACCCCGATGCAATGCCCGCCAACCAGACCCGGCGTGAACTTCAGGAAGTTCCACTTGGTCCCGGCGGCTTCAAGCACATCACGGGTATCAATCCCCGCCCGGTCAAAGATTAGCGACAATTCATTCATCAGCGCGATATTCAAATCACGCTGGGTGTTTTCAATCACCTTCGCGGCCTCGGCGGCCTTGATCGTCGGTGCTTTGTGAATACCAGCCGTGACAACACTGCCATAGACATCGGCCACGATATCAAGCGTCGCCTTGTCCTGACCCGAAACAACCTTGGTGATCGTCGTAAAGCGATGTTCGCGGTCGCCCGGATTGATCCTTTCGGGCGAATAGCCAACCGTAAAATCAGTGCCCGATTTCAGCCCGGAAATTTTTTCAAGGATCGGCACGCATTCTTCTTCGGTCGCACCGGGATAAACCGTGCTTTCATACACAACGATGTCGCCCTTTTTAAGAACGGCGCCGACGGTTTTTGAGGCCGAACGCAACGGGGACAGATCGGGACGGTTGGAACTGTCAATCGGGGTTGGCACGGTGACGATATGGAAATCGGCCTTCGCCAGATCCTGCGGGTCATCGCTGATCAAAAGGTCGGCTGCCGCCAACTCATGCGCGTCCACTTCACCGGTGGCATCGTGGCCAGCTTTCAGCTGTTCAATGCGGGACGTATTGATATCAAAGGCAACGGTACGCCCGATGGCCGTGCCAAAAGCAACCGCGACCGGCAACCCGACATAGCCCAATCCGATAACAGAAATCTTGCGTCCGTGGCTCATTGCTCAACCCTTGAAATGAAGTCTGACTGACTTCTAGCCAGACTGGCCATACCCGTCAATAAAAGAGCAAAGCCCAAACTGCTTTAAGGACCCCAAAAAATATGTGATAGAATAAATCTTTGGCAAATCAATCCGTTGCTCATGCGAAAATTATCTTCCATCATTATCATGGCTGTTTTTTGCCTTGGCGTCGCCATACCCCGCGCCCGCGCAGACAGTACCCCGGTGCGCATTGTCCTGCCCTATATCCCGCTGATGGCCGAAGGCCCGACCGAGGGATTTTTCATCGAGATGTATCAGGAAATCGCCATCCGCACGGATAAGGACATCGTGATTGACGTTGCGCCCCCTCGTCGCGCGGTTCAGGCCTTTGTATCTGGCGATTATGATGCCTTGGGCGCCTTCCCGTCGCTGACCGCCCTGCCGGTATCACTGGCATCCGTGCCCTTTTACCTGCGCGAAAACCTGATCTTCTATAAATCAGGTTACTTTCCTGCGGACAGCCTTCAACATCCTGACAATCTGGCCGGACACAATGTTGGCCTGTCGGCCTATCCTTATCCCCCCGCCATCACCAATCTTGCGGGCGTTAATTTTGAATGCGCCCCCAATGATCAGTCGCTTTTGCGCATGCTTGCCAATGGCCGACTTGACGCCGCGATCCTTGAAAAGTTCTCGGGCTTTCATCTGCGCGATCAGTTGGGTCTTTCCGATGTGATTGATATCGCGGATGTCTCGGTCACAACGGAAAATATATTCCCCCTGTTTCAGGCCAACCGAAAGGGCATTGAGAACCAGAAAGTCTTTAATCTGGCGCTCTATGACATGCTGTGCGACGGAACGTTGGCAACCCTTTTTGGACGAGATGACGTTGTGCCCGACTTATCGCTTCTTGAACGCGACATCCCGGTGCAAAACCAGCGCAAGGACTGTGTTGCGTCCGGCTCCAACAAGACCCGGTAAACAAAACAGGGCGCGTCATATCAACGCGCCCTGCTTGAAAACCGATCACAGTAAGGGACTTAGCCCTTGACCACGATATTAAGCAATTTCGGGGTCGGCTTGGCGATGTAGATCACCTTGACGATTTCCTTGCCCTCCAGATGTCGGGCGATGTTTTCGTCTGATTTGGCCAAGGCTTCGACCGTTGCCTGATCGGCCCCGGCGGCAACCATCACCGACGCACGCTTTTTGCCATTGATCTGAACCGGGACTTCGAATTCATCGTCCTTGGCTTTTTCCGCGTCAAATTCCGGCCAGTCAAACTTAATCACCGATTTTTTGGCACCAAATTCATCGGCGGCCAAGCGGCTCATCAGTTCCTCACCCAGATGCGGGGCAAACGGGGCCACCATCAATGCCAATGCCTTGGCATGATCGTCATGCACCGCATCCTGTTTGGTCAGCGCATTGGTCAGTTCGATCAAGGCTGCAATTGCGGTGTTATGGCGAAGCTCGGCCACGTCCTTGGTCACCTTGGCGATGGTTTTATGCAGGATCGTTTCGATCTTGCCATCCACCGCATCGGTGCGCTCCATCTGGGTCGTGACTTTCCAGACGTTGGACAGGAACCGCATCATGCCGATAATCGCATCGGACTGCCACGGTTTGGAGCTATCGAGCGGCCCCATATACATCTCATAGGTCCGGAAGGTATCGATCGTATATTGATCGCAGATTTCTTCGGGCGGAATGCCGTTTTTATAACGCTTGCCCATCTTGCCCGGAACCGTCGTCAGGGCCTCGTTGGTTTTGGCGTTAAACGGCTGCTTTTTGCCATCGACATCGCGCATTTCAACGTCATGAATATCAACATAAACGCCGCGCGCATCGGTATAGGCATCGGCGGTGATCATGCCCTGATTAAACAGCTTCTGGAACGGCTCGGGCGTGCCCACATGGCCAAGGTCAAACAGGACCTTATGCCAGAAACGTGAGTACAGCAGGTGAAGCACCGCGTGCTCCGCCCCGCCGACATAAAGGTCAACTGCCCCCGGTTTGGCATGGCCCGCATCATCGGTGGTGTTGGCCCAATAGGCCGCGGCCGCATCGGATGCAAAGGCGTCCGTGTTGTTGGCATCGAAATAGCGCAGGTAATACCAGCACGACCCCGCCCAGTTCGGCATCGAGTTGGCATCGCGTTTAAAGGCGCGGACTTCGTATTCCTTGCCATCATGCGCATGGGTGGAACCCACAGCCGCATCGACCGGCAGGACCGAACCATCGGAAAGCACAATCCCGGTCACCGCCATCCAGTCCTTGGCACGTGCCAAGGGCGGTTCAGGCTCCGAGTTCGGGTCTTCGTTTGATTGCGGTTTAAAATCGGTCATTTCCGGCAGGACAACCGGCAGGGCCGCCTCGGCAACCCCATGCACCTGCCCGGTTTCTTCATCAAACAGCACCGGGAACGGTTCGCCCCAATAGCGTTGACGCGAAAACAGCCAGTCACGCAGTTTATACTGCACCCGGCCCCGGCCAATATTCTTGGCTTCCATCCAGTCAATGATCGCCGCCTTGGCATCCGGGGTCGAAAGCCCGTTTAGCGAAACGTCATCATTGGCCGAATTGATCGTATCGCCGGTGTCGGTCTGGGCGACCTTAAATTGCCCCGGTGCCGTTTCATAAAGGGCCAGCAATGCCGCATCATCAAGGTCATCGGTGTCCGCCGGTGCATTGGTGCGCAGCCAGCCATCAGACGGCTTGGTCGTCGCCTTGATCGGCAGGTTGAATTTATGGGCAAATTCAAAATCGCGCTGATCGCCGGCCGGAACCGCCATGATCGCACCCGTGCCATAGCCCATCAGGACGTAATCGGCAATCCAGACCGGAATGTCTTCGCCGGTCACCGGGTTGGTGGCATGTGCCCCAATAAACACGCCGGTTTTTTCGCGGTTGGCTTCGTCCTTGGACGATACCGGCCCGGCCAGCTTGACCTGTGCGCGGTATGCCGCGACCGCATCCTTGGCGTCGGCGCTGGTCAGTTTATCGACCAACGGATGTTCCGGGGCCAGCACCATATAGGTCGCGCCAAAAATGGTGTCCGGACGCGTGGTATAGACCGCGATTTTGTCGGCATCCCCGCTGGTCAGTGTGACCGGGAAGTTGACTCGTGCGCCAACCGAACGCCCGATCCAGCCCTTTTGCATTTCCACAACGCCGTTGGGCCAATCAAGCCCTTCCAGATCGCCAACCAGACGGTCGGCATAATCGGTAATGCGCAACATCCACTGTTTCAGCGGGCGTTTATAAACCGGATAATCACCACGTTCGGACTTGCCGTCGTTGGTGACTTCCTCGTTGGACAAAACCGTGCCCAGCATCGGGCACCAATTGACCGGTACTTCATCGACATAGGCCAGACGCCCACGATCAATTGCACGGTCAATTTCTGATCCCTCGGCCTTGGTCCCATCGCCAATCACGGCTTTGGGTTGCGGCACACCATCTTCGTCAAGCAACCAGACGCCAGATTCCAAAAGCGGGCGCAGCTCGGCAATCGGGCGGGCACGGCCGGAAATGGTTTGGCCTTGCGGGCCTTTCCATTCGACCGTCGGGTCATAGAAGCTGTTGAAAAGTTGCAGGAAAATCCACTGCGTCCATTTGTAATAGTCCACATCGGTCGAGGCAAAACGACGATGCGGATCATGGCCAAGCCCGATGACTTGCAACTGACGCAGCATGTTTTCGATGTTGGCTTCGGTGGTGATGCGCGGGTGCTGACCGGTTTGAATGGCGAACTGTTCCGCCGGCAGGCCAAAGGCATCAAACCCCATGGAATGCAGCACGTTATAGCCGCGCATGCGCTCAAAGCGTGCCTTTACATCGGTCGCGATATAGCCCAGCGGATGGCCGATATGCAGGCCCACCCCGCTTGGATAGGGGAACATATCAAGGATGACGCTTTTCTTTTTGGACGCGTCAAAATCGGCATCGCCGGGATTGGGGGTGCGATAGGTATCGTTTTCGCGCCAATATGTCTGCCAGCGCTTTTCGAATTCCTGCGCACTTTCCTGATAGTTCGCCACGCTCACTCAACTCCTGCCTATCGGGGCCCGTTTGTTGGCCTCGGGCGCGGATCATAAAAGCGCGCCTGCCATACCAAATTGGGTTACATATAAATCTGAACCTGTGTTCATAAGCGGGCTTTGGCCGCTGTGCAACATCAGATCACATGAAATCGGCGCAAATACTGTCAATTTCACCCTTGGTCCAGACTGTTCTGGCCCATATAACATCGCCCTGCCCGCAAGATGAAACATGATGCCGGGAATCTCATCGCAGCACATGCCCCACACCAGAGTTGCCCGCCTGCGCGAGAAGGGCGATTTTTAACGCATCTTCAGGCCCCATCCCCATCCCGATCCTCACCGCAAACGCAGCGCCACCCGACACGATGATCAACCCGAAATTTCGCAACACCACTGGATTTTTACCCCCATCCATGCCATATTAGGGATTGGTATTTACCAAGTCGTTGATTGTGCACGGATTTGGCGTGCGCATCGGTGCTTGGGTCCACGTGCCGTCGTGTGGCACAGCTTTCAACGCTCTCGTCCAGGGAGGACGAATATGGATATCACCATTGGCGGCCTGACGTCCCAGCAAACCGGCGCATCTTCGCGCTCGGCGCAATCGTATTTGCCCGGTCAAAGTGACGCGGACAAAACCGGGAACAACGGCACATCGGCCTTTGCGGCCGCGACATCGGTTTCCCTGTCCTCTCAATCGGCCAATCTTTTATCGGCTGATAAGATCGTCGCGGCGATCAATGAAAGCCTGTCGTCAACCGGCATTTCCATTCAGGGTGCCGATCCCAGTGATTACACCCCCGAAGCCGTGGCCGACCGTATTCTGGCCCGCGTTGGTGATTTGATTGCGGCGAATTCCGATACCGAAGGCGAAGCCCGCGAGATTTTCGAAAAGGCTAGCGAAGGCATTAAGCGCGGCCTTGATGATGCGCGTGAGTTCCTTGAGGGCCTTGGTGCGCTGAATGAGCAAATCAACGGCAACATCACCGAAACCGAAGACCGCCTGAACGAAGGCCTTAAATCCATCGAGCAGCGCCTGACCGAGCTTTATAACAGCAGCCCGTCAGAAGAAGCCGCCGACATAACCCCGGAACGTGACGAGCAGGTCCTGCAATCGCAGGTCACCCAGACCGCACAGGCGAGCCAAGCCTATGCCGAGTCCGCCACCAACGCCCAGCGCAATGCGCCAAGGTATGGGACGAACGGGTAACCCACCTTCCAGTTACATATTCCGATCATTCTTCAAACCGGCAGCCTTGGCTGCCGGTTTTTTCTTTACCCGAGAGAAACAACGCTTAGAACCTGATGATAACTTATAAATTTGCTACCTAACTGGACGACGAATACTTACTAGCTTCCTCATGAAATAAATAATTCCGAAGATCAATCAAAGCTGGGTCAGATTTCCCGCGTTCGGTATCACTCAGCTCTTCAAGAACTTGCTTCCAGATTTTCATTGAAGAGGGCGCTCGTAGCAACCAACTTCTGCCAACGTTATATGTCCACTCAAGAGACCCTATTCTCCGGCCAACCCGCAGCCAAAGCTTTCGCCAGCCCGAATACTGAACCTCGCCTTCTTTTAAAAAAATCTCAGCCCTATCGTGTAATTCTGAATCTATTTTTTCATAGACCCTGTCATCGCAATATAACTTTATCCACGCATTATTCACGGGATACTCGTGCATCCACAATTTTATTTTCTGGAAAGAAAAACTATCAACACCATCAATATCTATTAAATCAAAAAATACTATATTTTGGAACCTTGGGTAATTTTTATAATAATCAAAAGACCTATTCGCTGAAATGGATATTAATTCAAGACTTTCTGTAGAATTCTTTTTCATATGATTATAAACAGAAAACCATTCCTTGAACCTCTTATGGGTAAATTTTGTAGCAGCGATCTCCATCAAAAATGATGAACCAAGCTTAAACAGCCTTTCTTTTAGTTCATAGTAAACATCCTCCTTATCTATGAGCCTTCTCCAGATACGGGCCCATCCTATTATAAAATACTGGAATTCCAGATAGGCCATTACTGCTTGAAGCACATCTTCGTCCCAATACGGATCACTCAGTAAACGTAGAAATATGGGAGAAGTGTCCCTTGCGTAGACCTCCTCTGCATCTTCCATCCGCAAGTTCAGCCAACTCAAAGCAATTTCTCGAAGGACAAATCTACTGTCTTCACCAACGTGCCCCCAAGCTTTGGTCCATCGCCTAACCCACGTTTTGTCCCAAGGGTTTTCTGAGAGCCAATTGAACTCCCCTTCATCATACTCATCGTTGATCAAGGGCTTGCCATCAACTGAACCAACCCAATCTGCAGCGTCTTGCCTCAGTGTTGAACGAGGCAAAATTGCTCCTTCCTTCAAATCCCATCGTGTCCGAAGCTCAACTCCCTCCCAAGCACTACCAAGCTCGACATTACCGAACTTAGCTGCTGCATCTTTAACTGCGGCCTTTCGCCGATCACCATCAGCCAAAAAAGAAGCCACTGACACCCTAAAGAACTCAAAGCCAGAGGATGGGATATCAAGACCTTGCAAGAAATCTCGAATCTCAGAGACCCCTCCAAAATGCACAGTACCGTCCATCAACCTGACGCCCAGCACCGCCTCATCACCTTCACCTTGGAGCACATAAGGTCGATCCGGAATTATCTGCGGGTATCCTTCGATACCGATTGGATAAAAATCCTCAACGTACCCTGCTTCATCAACATTGTGAGAGTAGATAGAATTCGAGCCCTCCTCCGAGAAGCAAGGAATCAAGAAAGCAGGTCCCCGCACTCGGAGGGAAATAAAACATGTCAAATTATAGGCCATCGATGAAGCCTTTTTCCCGATAGAAATCGAAAACCTTTTGATATATCTGGCCCACGACATGACCAATATTCAGAGTTGAAATCTCATAAGATAGAACCTCACAGCCCCACCTGTCATTTACAACCGACATGAATTCATCATCATCCAAGTATTCTATCGGCACGACTATTGCCATCGGCGAATTTACTAAAAGATTTAGATCAGATTTATTCTGTATCTCAACCGTTAATCGACGATCATCAAAGTTTTCAGCGCTCACCTCACTTGACAATCTGTGCAACGCTTTAACTTCTGCGTCAAACGGCCCTAGTGAGAACTTCGCACAAAAATCTTTCTCGCTATCTGACACCAATTTGAGATAGTTTTTTACATTTCCAAAGAAAGATCCAATTAATTTTCCGACCACCGATATATCATTTCCAGCATTGAAATGATCAATGTTCATTTTTTTTATATAATCAGGATACAAACCAGATCTAAATGCACCACTATCGAATGGGAATATTCTTGCAATATTGGAGACAACACTGAAATCAAAAATAAAACATGTTGGAAATTCCCAGTATGGAGACTGATTTTCTTTTGATAAATACTTGTAAGCAGGCCTTCCTACAAAAAAGTAGTTCAACTTCTCCCCACGAAAAACGGTGCACTCACCCGCTTCGATAGTGTGGCTTTGGCGAATGTCACCTAGCATATAAGAACGCGTAGTGTGTACTAAAGGCAGCATACCTGCATCCAACGCCGTGTTTCGCGCAAGAAATTTTTCGAGAATACTGTCCATAAGTAACCTACTTAAAATACTGACAAGACCGCACTTAAAATAACCTATAACCAACATACACTAAAGCAAAGGTAGCAATAGCATTTTATGTATATCTATCATGCCCGATACCCTCAACGGGATATCAATTACCGGCCATATGAAATAGCTTTTGTCTAAGCTCTGAATTCAATTGAATACTTGAAATGGTCGCGAGGTTTTTGTGCGGATATCGGGAGTTCTACTGCAGCAATGCTAGCTGCCTTGTTATTTGATGGGACGTAATAGCTCTTGCAAAGGATCTCCGATCCCAAGGACATCAAGACAACCTACTATATATCGACTTGACTGGCGCCATCCGCCCGCGTTAGGTCAACAACAGTTGACCAGCTTCTGAAAAACAGGAAGACCGCAATCGCGGCGGAACTCCCCTTCCCGATCAGTGCCGTATCAAACCAGCCTCAAAGCCCCATACCAGACGCATCGTCATTATCCCGTATTTTGAAAATCTTGTGCCCGGCATCCTGAATTTTGCTAAAGGCGTCCTTGGCCATAAAGCCCGAGACAAACGCCATAAAGGTTACCAGATACGGGCTGATATCGACCTGGCCGCTGCCATTCGGGCCGCCTTGGGTCAGCATCAGCATCCCGGCTTCTGAGAACAGGAAGATCGCAATTGCGGCGGCAATCCCCTCCCCCGTCATCATCAGAAGACGGGCCGAGGCCATGAGGCCATGCGCGGTGTCATCTGGTGCAGTGTCAAAGGGCCTATGGGGCACATATGCTGCTGGGTCGTGCTGGTCCGAGCTCGGTTGGTCTGAACTTGGTTGCTCTGAACTCGGTTGGTCTGAACGGGGCTGAGGGGGGCCGGGGTCTGTGTTTGGCGGTGTCTCTTTTGAGCTGTGCCCAAAATTCTGGCGGGTGAAGGCAACCACCGCCCCCAATCCCCCGGCCGCGACCGTGACCAGCAGGGTCAGCATGATGGTGGGCAACTGCACCAGAATGGACAGAAAACCGCCAATCGGATTCTGAAACAGGGCGACAAGGGCGGAAAGATCGATCTCCTTTTTGGTCTTGCTCTGCGCAAGCTCTGCTTCGATCTCGTCAATCTGGGCCTGCATGTTGCGTAAAATCTTGTCGACCTGGCGTTGCTCCGCCCGGATGTTTTCCCACACGACCCGCGACTGGATGTTTTGATCATCAAAGTGGCGAAACGTTTTGCCAAGCTGATCAACCGTGTCATAGACCCCTTGTTCAAACGGGCTGACAACCGTTAGGCCGATATCGCCTGTCGTGCCTGCAAAGGCCAATTTAGCCAGAGCAGCGCGAAGGGCCGCAACGACCCGTGCCCCGTCATCTGCATGCAATCCACCGGATGTCTCCGTGTCGCCGTTGTCTTGATCAGAAAGCGGGTTTTGATCAGAAGACGGGTTTTGTTTTTGCGCCTGAAAGCGGGCGACAAAATCATGCGCCATCGTCATGGCGTCAAGGTAGGCGGCAACAAAATCATCCTCAAACGTTGCGCGGTTTTGCGTTACGGTTGTGCTTAGGGCGGCGGCGCCGTCATAGGCCTGCCAGAAGGCCGCCATCGCATCTTTGCGAAGGGTCAGACCGATGCGGAATTTTTCAAGTGCAGCGGTATTTGTTTTGCGGATATCGCTTTGTAATTGCTTGATTTCTTCGTGAAGCTCGGCCTCGTAAAAGCTTTGGCGGATCATGCGTTCCAGATCACCGGGCGCGGAGGTGGCGATTTCACGGCTGAGCATGTCGCGCTGAATATCGGCGGTGAACCCGGCAAACAGGGTCACGACAAATCCAACATACAGCACACAGGCAAGGCTCATCAGAATCCCGGCACTGCCAAGGCGTGCGAGTGCTGTGTTGGTCTCTTTCTGAAGGGACATGGTGCCTCTCACGTCGCAATTTATGCGGGCATCGGTTTATTGACGTGTGGCCATCGCACATGTGAGGGGCGCATTGGGGGAAATCGGTCTTTCTTTCGCCCCATCTTTCCCCCTATTGTCGTCGCATCTTTAAACCGACAGCTCGGATGATCATGACCCATCAGGACCAAACGACGTGGCACAACCTTTCCGCTGACTGGATCAACTGGGCGGATCGCCTTGCCCCGGCGGCCGGAAAAATCAACCGTCATATGATTGAGGCGGTTGATCTGCCCGCCCTTGCCCATGCGCGAGGCGGGGCGGATTTGGCGGTACTTGATCTGGCATCCGGGGTGGGTGAACCGGCCTTTACCTTTGCCCGTGCGCTTTCGGGGCAGCGCGATGTTAGCGCTAACACACCCGGTATTACCGGCCATGTCACCGCCACCGATATCGTGCCCGAGATGTGCGACGGGTTAAGCGCACGCGCCCAAGAAGACGGCATTGCCAACATCACCGTCATGCCCGCCAATATGGAAAAGCTGCCGTTTGACGACCAGTCGTTTGATGTGGTGTCGTGCCGGTTTGGCGTGATGTTTTGTGATGATCCGGATTTGGCGTTGCGTGAAAGTCACCGGGTGTTGCGGACCGGTGGCCGGGCGGTATTTATGGTCTGGGCGCCGTTGGTCGATAATCCGTTGTTTGCCGCGATGGATGCGGTTCTGGGCAATATCCTTGGCATCGGGTTTGATAAGGCCGGGCTTGATCCGTTTAGCTTTGGCAATGTCGATCAGTCGATGATGCGCCTTGAAAGTGCCGGGTTTCGGGGCATTCAGGCCACCACCCACAGCCCGGCCGGGCGCATTCCCGAAACGGTGGCATTTTGGAAACCGCAGATGGACATGCTGTTTGGCCATATCCTGCGCGAAGCATCGGATATGGAGATGGGCGCACTTAATGCGGCGATGTTTGAAACACTTTCGCCCTATGTCGAAGACGGTCATTTTCAGGTTCCGATTTGTTTTCATGTGCTTAGCGGAACGCACGCCTAATCAACCGTGTTTTTAACCGGTAATTTTGATCAAAAACCAAGCATCCCTGCCAATGTGACATGGTGGAGATGCGCGGGTTTTTTCTTGCCTTTTTACCGATGGCGTGGCACACCGCGCCCGATTGGAACGATGTAACGTTCCCCTGTCGTAGCACCAGGTTAAAAACACGAAAGACATATGACTATGAAGACGATTGTCGTCTGCTCTGGCGGGCTGGATTCCGTCACGCTGGCCTATAAGGTCGCGGCCGAGCATAAACTCCATTCCCTGATTTCGTTCGATTATGGCCAGCGCCATAAAAAGGAACTCGATTTCGCCGCACGTACCGCGCGTGATCTTGGGGTTAAACATCACATTGTGGATTTGACCTCGGTCGGTGCGCTTTTGGGCGGATCGTCACTGACCAGTGATGAGATTGATGTGCCCGATGGCCATTACGCGCAAGAAACCATGCGCATTACTGTTGTGCCCAACCGCAATGCCATCATGCTGGCCGTGGCTTTTGGTGCGGCGGCAAGTGCCGGGGCGGATGCGGTGGCCGCCGCCGTGCATGGTGGCGATCATTTCATCTATCCCGATTGCCGCCCGGATTTCATCAATGCGTTTGGGGCGATGCAAAACCACGCGCTTGACGGTGTTAAGGACGTTTCGCTTTATACCCCGTTTGTCCATGTATCAAAGGCCGACATCGCCCTTGAAGCCGGGCGCCTTGGCGTGCCGATTGACCTGACATGGTCGTGCTACAAGGGCCATGACACCCATTGCGGACGGTGTGGCACCTGTGTCGAGCGGCGCGAAGCGCTTGAGCTGGCGTGTGTGAAAGATCCGACGGTTTATGAGGATCGCGAGTACTGGAAACAGGCCCACGCCGAGCATGTGGCGCGCAAGTTTGCCAGCCAGAACGCTCCGGGATAAGACGGCGATTTAATCCTCATACAATTTATGTGCAGCGGCATGGATGCCCGCCGAAGCTGTCATGACGGGGCTTCCTTTGTAAAAAGGAACGTAGGTCATTCCCGCGCAGAGCCTGTGCCCGCGAAGGCGCGGTATGGGAACCTCGATCCGCATGGTCGCCGCACCAAAGAAACACCGAAAGAAATCCGATGTTTACCATCACCAAACAATTCGCCTTTTCCGCCAGCCATCAGTTGGCCGGACTTGATGCCGATCACCCCTGTTCGCGCCTGCATGGCCACAACTATATTGTCGAGGTGGAGCTTAAGGGGGCCACCCTTGACGCGCGCGGGTTCGTGCGTGATTACTGCGAACTTGGGCCGCTTAAGCGCCTGATTGATGATGAGTTTGATCACCGCCACCTTAATGAAGTTCTCGGCCATGATCATCCGACGGCCGAGCAACTGGCGCTGTTTTTCTATGACTGGGCCCATGATCGCTGGCCGGAAGTATCGGCCGTGCGCGTTTCGGAAACGCCAAAAACATGGGCGGAATATCGGCCATGAGCGCACATGACCAAAACCTTGCCGCACTTTCAGACACACAGGATAAAAACGGCAAAATCCGCATATCGGAGATTTTCGGCCCCACCGTGCAGGGCGAAGGAACGCTGATCGGCATGCCGACCGTGTTTGTGCGAACCGGCGGCTGTGATTTTCGCTGTGCGTGGTGTGACACGCTCTATGCGGTTGATCCGGCCTTTCGCGCCGACTGGAAACCGATGCGTGCGGAGGCTGTGCTTGATGAAGTCAAAAAGCTGACCGATGGTGCGCCGATCCTGATTACGCTGTCGGGCGGCAATCCCGCGATCCAGCCATTGGGCCGGTTGATTGAGCTGGGTCAGAAAGAAGGCTTTAGCTTTGCGATTGAAACGCAGGGCAGTATCGCCAAGGACTGGTTTGCCGATCTTAATTACCTGACCATCAGCCCCAAACCGCCCAGTGCCTCGACCAGCTTTGACGCCGATGCGCTTAACGCGTGCATTGATGCGGCCAATGCCAAGGGGATGCTGTGTGGCCCGGCGATTACGTTGAAATTCCCGGTGCGCGATGATGCCGACCTTCTGTTTGCCGATCACGTGCGAAAACTTCACACCGGCATTCCGGTCTGTGTGCAGCCGGTCAACACAACGCCCGCCGCCCCGCATCCCGATGGCGCGGACGGTGTTGATCTTGACGCGCTGACCGCGCGCTATCGCTGGCTGGTCGATGAGGTGGCCAAACGCAAATGGTTTGATGTACGCGTGTTGCCGCAATGGCATGTGCATGTCTGGGGCAATCTGCGCGGGGTATAGGGATCGGCGGTTGGTGCATTGGTTTTATTTCATCAGATGATATTAAAATATATTTTATCCCAAATTGCTGATCCTTATCATGGGGATGGCGGTTGCCGGTGCCACTGGATCGATCATCGCGATTTGCTATTGCGCCGATCCTCTACATTTCCAAGAAGGAAGCGCATTTTGTGCTTCACCATGGAAAGTACAGATCATGTCATTTCGCGATTTTTCCAAAACCCATCCCGAGACGGTCAAAAACATCCCCATTCAGCCATTGGACGGCGTCGCACGCGATGCGCCCGGATCGCTGCCCGATAAATCGGCCGCAGAAAACGCCCCGATGCCCGCCCCGCATCAAGGTGCGAACGACTGATCTTTGATCTTTGCATGGACGGAGGGGCATGCCCCTCCGTCGTTGTTTTGCCGTTCGCCAACGTTACAGGGCACCAAAGCCATGACCATTTCGCGCACATCCAACCAGACAGTGACGTTCCGCCATCCGTTTCAGCTTAGCGGGTTTAAAGACCTTTTTCCGGCAGGGAAATACGTGGTCGACACCACCGAGGAGTTGATCGAAAGCGTCTCGATCACGGCCTATCGCCGGGTATCGACGGAACTGCACCTGCGGACCAAAATCAACGGCATGATGTCCGAACGGATTTTAAGCGTCACTCCGACGGATCTGGACGCCGCCCTTGCCAAGGATGCAGCCTTTTTGGGTGCCCCATCCACCCCGACAGATGTTTCAAACCGCTAAAAATATATGTGATGTCAAAGACATAGCGGGTATGGAATTGCACATTCGCAGCAACCTTACCATATTATAGATATAAGCTATTTCGCGCCTAACTTGCAAAATAGCACGCATGTTGTTTCAGGGTCCCTGCCCGCAACAGGATGCCCCGAAAGATCGGGACTTAAAATCAGGAACACGGGCCCTGTCAAACTGCCGGAACGCTTTGCGTATCAACAGATCGCATCGCGACGCGCCGGTTGCTCGAAGGAGCCATGATCATGAGCATTACCCGCACAACCCATCGCACGGTGACGTTCTTTCATCCAACCCACCTGCCCGGTCATGACGGATTGCTGCCCGCAGGTGAATATGAGATCGATACGCTTGAAAAGCTGGATCTTGACGCCCCCATGCGCCGCTACATAGCGCTGGAATGTCATGTCCATATCTGGTCGGACAAAGACAAAAGCGAAGCCACCAACATCCTGACCGTTGATCCGCAGAAGCTTGAGGCGGCACTTGCCCTTGATTCTGATCCGCTGCGCGCTGCTGATCGCAAGCAAATGATCATATCGCATGGTGGTCAGCCAGAGGATGATGCGGCCTGAGAAAGCCTTAGCCAAACCCGATAGAGGCGGCTCACCCCAACCCCGGAACCTCGCCCCGCCCGTATATGTTACGGCAACCTGATCTGTGGCATCAGCCAGCCGTGATCTTGCAAGAGCTTCACACCTTCAAACACCGGGATTGCAATCAGAAACCACAGGGCATCGCGTGTGGTGGCAAGATATGATGATGGTTGGCAGATCAGTTTGTTTTCATCCTGCCAGCGGAACCAGGTCGGCCGAAAGCGTGCGACCGTGTTTTGATACCGAGTGAAAACCACGCCGAACCGTTCAGCCAACATTGCCTCTTCACGCAAAACGACGCTTCGAAGCACCAGCCAGCATCCCAGGGCAAAGACAAACCCCATCACCACACTGCCGGTCTGTGCCCCACACCCGAAAGCGCCAATAAAGCTGAAAACATAAAGCGGATTGCGACAGATTGAATATGGACCGCGCGTCACCAGTTCGGTTCTCTTGCGTCCGCCAATATAAAGTGAACACCACCCGCGACCGAAAATACAGATTGCAATCGCAACAATTCCAATCGTCGTGATCATCTGGTGAACATAGCCTTCGCGGGCAGCCATCGATTGACTTCCGGCCACCAAAACCAAGAGCATCACGACCCCAATCCGCAGAACCAATTTTCGACGACGCTGTATCTGTCGCAGATCATCGACCGTCGGCGCTATGATTTTTGTCCCTTTATTGGGGGAACGGGCCTTAGACTGGCGATACATTTTCTCGAGCTCCTGCACTAAAAACTGCAGAAGCTCTATCGTCAAATTACTGTTATGGCGTCCTAGGCTGCATATCTGGTCGTTCGGGTGCTACATCGGACGCTTCGGGTTGTTGATTTTCCGCCTTCTTTGCCGCCTCACGCACCGCACTTGGTGTTTCGCCGGTCATTTTCTTAAACGCCAGATTGAACGTCGATTTCGAATTGAACCCGACACTGAGTGCCACATCAAGAATGGTGCGATCAGGCTCCAGCAGCAAGACCGATCGGGCTTCCTCGATCCGGGCACTGTTGACGAAATCAAAGAAATTCTGCCCGATATGGTGATTAAGCACATAAGACAACTGATTGGGCGACACGCCAACGGCACGTGCAAGCTTTGGCATCGACACCAGCGGATCATTCAGGATGTCCCCACGCCGTTGAAAATCACCCAGTAAGGCGACGACCCGTTCAACCCCGTCCTCATCGAGCAACGGCCGCACGCCTGTCGGCTCGGTTGTTGCCGGACGTGCTTCTTTGTCTGTCGCATCCGTGCTTCGTGCCGCCACACCGGTAATTGAGCCGGCAATCGCATTGGACATGTTACGATTGGGCAGGTTTGAAACGTTTGATGGACGGGCAAGGTCGCCGCCCCTGATTTCATCAGATTCAAAGTCGGATGGCCAGTCGGGCATGACAAACAGAACCGGGCGGGTCGCGGTTTCATAACTCATGGCAAACAGCGCGAGGGTAAAGGCGATTTCGGTGCCAAACATGTCCGTACTGTCAGGCATATAAAGTCCGATAATTCGCCCCACGGCCACGGAAATAAAAGCAAACGTCACGCCGCCCAGAATAACCCACATCCAGCGTTGCATCGCCTTCCGATCCGCGCCGAGCTGTACTTGTGTCTGACGGAAATAACGACACGCCACGCGCCACAGAAGCGCTATATAGGCCGATATCTGAACGAAAATGGCACCCCAGCAAATTGCATCGACGACCTCGGCCATCGAAAGAGCCCCGGTCTGCTCTTCCTGACGGAAAACCGTCCAGCCCATCAGATTGAAAACAATCAGGGCAGGAATGAAATGCACCCATGGTCGGCGTGAAGGGTTTCCCGATATTTCACGGAAGTACAGATAGACAGCGGGTGCGATCACGAAATTGATTGGCCCGAAAAAGAGGTTCAGCAGCCTTTCACTGTCACCAATGACGAAGATATCGGCGACGTCTTCGATCAGATTAAAAGCGATGGTGATGATAAACAGGATCATCCAGCGGTTCGCGCCAAACGCACGTCCGCCTTCGGAGCGTAGCAGCAGACATAAGAACACCGCCTGCGCCAATCCGATCACCGCAACCACGACACTTACATAGTCCGTCCAACTTGCCATTCCGGCATGCTCCTGTTCATTTATATTGCATCTGCGTTGGTCCGTTTTGCCCCATCAGTCCAACTATATCGTTTCAATAGGCATAGTCGGACGTGAAAAGCGTCCGACTATGCACAAACGGACGCAGGATGTCGCATTTTAAGACAATTTGGCGGCCAACCGATCAACATCCCCTTGATGTGCGGCCATAGAGTTTTGCGGGCTGTCTGTAACATCGCACCATCTTGGATCGTCCTGATGGAAAAGCCGTTACAAAATTTTCGCTCATATTCTATTGACTATATCAATTCGATATATGACAATTCAGCATATATCGAACTGATATAGTCGCTCTGGCATCTTCCCCCGCCAGCACGTCGTCAGTTCGGGGGAAGTCAAAAAGGACACTGAACAGAATATGGATGTACGTACACTTTGCCTGGGCGCCCTGATGGGCGGGGAAGCGACCGGATATGAAATCCGCAAGATGTTTGAAGATGGCCCGTTTAGCCATTTTCAAATCGCGTCGCTTGGCTCGATCTATCCGGCTTTGACCAAACTGACACAAGACGGGCTTGTGACGTTTGTCGAACATGAACAGGAAAACCGCCCGGACAAGAAAATCTATCGACTGACGTCTGATGGTCGACAGAAATTCATCCGCACCCTGTTGCAAAACCGTCCGGCGGAAGATCGATACCGTTCCGATATTCTGTTCACGCTGACCTTTGCCGAAGAGCTTCCGATTGAGCTGACCGAGGCGCTGATAGATGAATTTTCCGTTCGCTATGAAACCATGAACAACCTGATTGATCCGAACAACCCGGACAAAGATGACTGTGCATCGGGTCCCGGCCGCGATGATGACGGCAATATCAAGCCCGGTTGCAAATTCGTTGCCGGACTGGGTCAGGCAATGTGCGATGCCACGGTGAAATTCATCAAAGACAACAAACAGGACCTGATCAAAGATTTGAAGACCTTCAAGTCCAACAAATCCTGATCAGACGGCAAGCCCCGAACGGCCCCGGACTACATCTGATCACCACGCCAAAGACGTGCCTACGATGATGTCAAAGACGCATTCCGCCACCGGAATATTTGAGGGAACAAGAACATGAATGCATCACGGCTTATTGCCATTTTTCTGGTCGTTGGGACCGTCATATGGATTGGCTCGGCCTATCTGGTCGGAGACGATACTGCTGATGACGCCGCCATGGCACAGGCTGATGACGCCAGCACGACAGGTGCCTCAGGCACCGCGAATGCCCCCGGCACCGATGGGGCCACACGCGCCAGTGTCCGCACCATCACCAGCAATGCGGTTGATCATGTTGATTTCCTGAGAGTATCGGGACGGACAGAAGCGGTCATTTCCGTTGAAATCCGGGCAGAAACCGAAGCAAGCGTTGTTGAGCTTGGCATTGCCAAAGGCCAGCCCATCAACAAAGGCGATCTGATTGCCAAGCTGGCCGTTGATGGCCGCATGGCACAGGTCCAAAAGGCGCGTGCGCTTGTGGCCCAGCGTGAACTTGAAAGCAAGGCGGCCGAAAGTCTGGCCGAAAAGAACTACCGGTCGAAAACCGGTGTTGCCCAAACGCTGGCATTGCTCGAAGAGGCACGTGCCGACCTTAAAATCGCCCAAACCGAATTGAACCACACCGAAATCCGCGCCCCGTTTGACGGCATTGTTGAAAACCTGCCCGCAGACATCGGCGATCTGATGTCGATTGGTGATCCTGTTGCAACCCTGATCAAGGCAGACCCGATGTTGGTGGTCGCCCATGTTCCCGAACATTCAATCCGGGCAATTGATCTGGGCCAGCTTGCCCATGTGCGGCTGTATGACGGGACTGAATATGACGGTATCGTGCGGTATGCGGCACGGGTTGCTGACAACAGCACACGCACCTTCCGGGTCGAAGTTGAAATCGACAACACCGATCTTTCCATTCCCGACGGCATGACCGCCGAGATGGAAATTCCGGTTGGCACCAAACGCGCCCATCAGGTTCTACCATCGGTCTTGACCCTGAATGACGACGGAAAACTTGGCGTGCGCTCGGTGGTTGACGGCAACAAGGTCGATTTCCTGCCCGTCGAGCTTCAGGGCGGCAATCGTGAACGGGTGTGGATCGGCGGCCTGCCCGAAAAGTTCGAACTGATCGTTGTCGGCCATGACTGGGTCAAGGAAGGGGCGACTGTCGGCGTTGTGCATCTGGAAACAGATGAAAACGGCCTGCCGATCCCGACCGAGGTGAAAGATGCCGAGACGGATGCCGATGACCAAAGTGCGACCACCCTGTCGGAAAAAGTCGCGCGCTGATGCGTGGACATGAGGAGCAATGAAAATGTCCCTGATTGATCACGCATTACACAGATCACGCACGGTTATTCTGGTTCTGATCCTGTTGCTGGCGGCGGGTTGGGTTGGCTATAACACCATCCCCAAAGAAGCCGATCCAGATGTTCAGATCCCGGTTTTATATGTCACCATGCATCATGACGGTGTGTCGCCCGAAGATGCCGAACGGCTTTTGCTGCGTCCGATGGAACAGGAACTGCGCAGCATCGAAGGTGTGAAGGAAATGAGTTCCCAGTCCTATCAGGACGGGGCGTCTGTCACGCTTGAATTTTATTCCGATGTTAATATCGACGAAGCGCTTGCCGATGTGCGCGAACGGGTTGATATCGCCAAATCCGAATTACCCGCAGAAACAGACGAGCCCAAAGTTCACGAGATCAACCTGTCGCTGTTCCCGGTTCTGGTTGTCACCCTGTCTGGCGATGTGCCCGAACGCGCATTGCTGCGTATGGCGCGCGACCTGAAAGATTCCATCGAAGGATTGCCTGCCGTTCTTGAGGCCAATCTTGCCGGGGATCGCGAAGAACTGGTTGAGTTCATCATCGATCCGATGAAGATCGAGGCCTATCGGCTTAATGGCATCGACATCGTATCGCTTGTGCGCAATTCGAACGCGCTGGTGGCTGCGGGTGCGGTTGATACCGGTACGGGGCGCTTTAACATCAAGGTTCCCGGCCTGTTTGAATCGGTCAATGACATCCTTGATATGCCGTTGATTGTCGATGGCGATTCCGTCATTCGTTTCCGCGATATCGGCGAAGTTCGCCGGACGTTCAAAGACGCCCAAAGCTTTGCCCGGCTCAATGGTCAACCCGCCATCGCAATTGAAGTTTCCAAACGCGTTGGTGAAAATATCATCGAGGTGATTGATGCCATCAAGGCCACCACGGCCGAAGCACAGGAAGCGTTTCCGCCCAACCTGACCATCAATTATTCGCAGGACAAATCATCTGACATCCGAATGATGCTTAATGACCTGCAAAACAGTGTCATCTTGGCGATCCTGCTGGTGATGGTTGTCGTGATCTGGTCCATTGGCTGGCGGTCAGGCTTGCTGGTGGGTCTTGCGATCCCTGGATCTTTCCTGACAGCTATTCTGGTCCTGTGGGCGCTCGGCATGACGGTTAATATGGTCGTGCTGTTCAGCCTGATTTTGGCGGTCGGGATGCTGGTTGACGGGGCAATTGTTGTCACCGAATATGCCGATCGTAAAATGATCGATGGCCTGCATCGTAGCAAAGCCTATCCACTGGCGGCCAAACGCATGGCAATGCCGATCATTGCATCGACGGCAACGACACTTGCGGCCTTCCTGCCGCTGGCATTTTGGCCCGATGTTGTTGGCGAATTCATGAAGTTCCTGCCGATTACGGTGCTGTTTACCCTGACCGCATCGCTTGCCATGGCATTGATCTTTGTACCGACCGTTGGCGCATGGTTTGGCAAACCCGGTGCAACTTCGCATGAAAGCCTCCAAGCCATTGCGGCCGACCATGCCGATGACATTGATAAGGTCAGAGGTGGCACCGGGTTCTATATCCGCATGCTGCGCGGGTCGCTTCGCTATTACTGGGTCGTGGTGCCCGCGGCGTTTGTGATCCTTGCTTCTGTTTGGGCATCATTTGGTATCCTCGGCAAGGGGGTTGAGTTTTTCCCCGAAGTTGAACCGGAAGTCGCCATTGTTCAGGTCCGTGCGCGCGGCAACATGTCCTATTACGAACAGGATGCGTTGCTTAAAGAAGTTGAAGACCGCATCCTGGCCCTTGATACCCATCATGAAGGTGAGAACTGGTTTGACACCATCTATGCCCGGTCGGGCAACGGTGCAGGCGGCAACGAGGCCCCGGAAGACGTCATTGGTGTGGTTCAACTTGAATATGCCGATTGGCAAACACGCCCCACAGCTAGCGAAATTGAAAAACGTATTTTGGCCGAAACCGCCGATCTGGCGGGCATTCAGGTCGAAGTCCGTGCCGAGGAAGCAGGCCCGCCGCAAGGCAAGGATATCCAGATCCAGTTGCGGTCGTTCTATCCCGAGCTTCTTGACGAAACCGCCAGCAAACTGATTGCCGGATTGCAGGAAATCGGCGGCATGTACAATTATGAGGATGGTAAATCACCACCCGGTATTGATTGGGAATTTAGCGTTGATCGCGCACAGGCGCTTAAATTTGGCGCCGACATCAATCAGATTGGCAATGTGATTAAACTGGTGACCAACGGGATCGATTTTTCGACCTATCGTCCCGATGATTCCACCGAGGAAATTGACATTGTCGGACGGTTCCCGGCCAAATATCGATCCCTTGATGAGCTTAACAACCTTCAGATTGCAACCGAAAAAGGGTTGGTACCGCTGGCGAACTTTGTCAAACGCACGCCGAAGCTTAAAACCGGTACTCTGACCCGTGTTGACAGCCGCCGGGCGCTGACGGTTAAGGCCGACGTTGCCGATGGTGTTCTGGTCGATACCAAGCTTGGTGAAGTCAAGGCATGGATGAGCAACCTTGATATTGATCCGCGTGTATCGATTGAATTCAAAGGTCAGGACGAAGAACAGCAAAGATCGGCGGACTTCCTGATGAATGCCTTTACGGTCGCGCTGTTCATTATGTTCATTATTCTGGTGACACAGTTTAACAGTATCTCAAGTTCGCTTCTGATCATGATTGCGATCGTCATGTCGACAGCCGGTGTGTTCCTTGGCCTGATGATCACCGGGCAGGCGTTTTCCATCGTGATGAACGGCATCGGGGTGGTGGCACTTGCGGGGATTGTCGTGAACAACAACATCGTTCTGATTGATACATTTGACCGGCTTAAACATACCGCTGGCAGTATCGAGGCGGCGATCCTGCAGACCGGTGCGCAACGTTTGCGTCCGGTGATGCTGACCACGGTGACGACCATTCTGGGTCTGGTGCCGATGGTGCTTCAGATCAATATCGATTTCGTCGCCCGTGACGTCAGCATCGGTGCGCCCTCCACGCAATGGTGGGTGCAGCTTTCAACCTCCATTGCGTTTGGCCTGGCCTTTGCCACGGTCTTGACCCTGATCTTTACTCCCTGTGCGTTGATGATGCGTCACAAGATGGGCGGTGGTTTCAGGCGGCTTAAACCATGGATTGGACAAAAAACGTCCGAGGTAATGGGAAAGATCAGACCCGCGACTTCACGTTAACCCAATAGCCGCGCGACACTTCCCCCCGACCCCGCCGCGCGGTTAGACCAGCCCCCAAACTTCCCCGTTTGGGGGCTGGTTATCTTTAGGATCACGGCCCAAGACACTGCCCGAACGGTTTATCCCCACAGCAGTCCCCTCTTTAAGATGCGCATCGCCTTACATACATATTTTGATAAGGGTTTCTGGCTTATCCTTAGCACTAAGAAGAAGACACATAAGAATAGTCCGTGTGGGAAGATCGAATGAAAACAGCTGTTAAAAAGTGGCTGAGGTGCATCGCGTTTGTTGGTGCGTTTGCCGGTGCGTTTGTGATGTGCGCCTTTGCAAAACCAACCGCGCCGTTGGCAAAAGAAATGCTGACATGGGCGGTTCCCCCGTTTGCGCCGGCTTTCATCACTGACCAGTCAAACCTGACAGGCTATGCCGCCGATACCCAGAATTGGTTCGTGCAGCGTTTGACCGATTACGACCACACTGTCCTGCACATTCCTTTGTCACGCCTGCTTGCGGAAATGCGCAATACGGCCGATGGCATCCGGTGCAGTACCACCCTGATCCCGACCCCGGATCGGCGCGAATTCATTGTCTTTGCGAAAACGGTTCTTTTGCATCTGCCGATTTCGATTGTTATCCGCCAAGAAGATTTTGATCGTTACAAACCGTTCATGAATGATCAGGGCCACATTCTTTTGTGGCAGTTGCTGTCGAACGTTCATTTTCAAGGTGCGGTGCGCCTTGAACGCGCTTATGGCGGGCTGGTTGACAGCCATCTGGCACGTTATCGCACCTCCGATCAGGTGATGGAAGTTGTCGATGACACCAAGCTTTTAAAGATGCTGGCGTTAAAACGGATCGACTGGAGCCTGTATTTCCCGTCCGAAGCAGAATATTACCGCCGCCAGTCAGCCCCCGATCAGGCGATCATGGCATTGCCGATTGCAGGCAACACCAACTTGCTTGAAGCAACGATTGGCTGTGCCAACACACCGGCGGGACGGACAGTGATTAAGCGGATCAATGCGATTATTGATGCCAACCCAACCATGCCCTGGACCGACTTTTACGCCGCATGGCTTAATACCAAGGACCGCGAATGGTTTGAACAGGCCCGCCAGCAATTTATCAGTGCCAGCGTTTTCTGATCTTGCTCCAACTTCCCCTCAAGCTGGATCGTTCATCTGAGCAAGCATCTGATTAAAATCAGAAAAAATTTGCAAATTCCATCTGCAGTACACTTATTACTAAGGGTAGAATAGATTTTAATGAACAACCGGCTTGGTGTTGATGCTGTTATTTCGTTCCTGCCTTAAGCGCGCCCGATCAATGATGCTGGGATTGTTTGCCCCGGCATTATGTGGCCCAGCATTTATTACTCCGGTGCTGGCCCAGCCCGTCAATGAAATTGTCTGGACCCTGACACCATTGCCCCCTGCGATGGTCGAAAAAGACGGCAAGATTGTTGGTTACGGGATCGATACGCTGGATTGGTTTATTGATCGCCTGCCGGCCTATCGCCACAAAAAGGAAATCGTGCCGCTTCCGCGCTTGATGCAGTCGCTTACTGAAGGTGGAACGCTTTGCAACATCGGCATGAACAAGACACCGGAACGCGAACAGATCCTGATTTTTTCCGATGCCGTTTTACCCCATCTCCCCGTCAGTCTGGTGACACAGACAAAGAATGATGATCGCCTTACGTCGTATCTTGATGATGACGATCATGTTGATCTGGGGCGCCTGATCAAAAGCGGGAAACTCAATGGTGCCATTCGCGCCCAACGGTCCTATGGCGCGGTCGTTGATCCGATCCTCAAATCATTTTCGGGCAGTCCAACCATGACCGTCATCGGAACGGATGAGCAGTTTCTACCGATGATCACATTGGATCGCATTGACTGGACGCTCTACTTCCCGGCCGAACTTGAATATCACCGGCGTCAAAAAACACCCGACACCCGCTTTACCACTTGGCCGATTGCAGGGAATGATCATGTTATTCCAGCATCGATTGCCTGTACCAAAACCCAGACCGGGCACGCGGTCGTCAATGACATCAATGCACTGGTTGTTGAAAACCCCGAAATGCCGTGGGTGACATTCTATACCGCGTCACTGTCGCAGTCCGACCGCAAACGGTATGCCCGTGAAGTCCGTTTCTGGCAGACGCACAGAGACGACATCACAGAATAACCCTTGTCTTGGCAGTCCTAACGCGGACATGACTGCAAACACAAAAAGCCGGCACGTGATGCCGGCTTTTGCGTAACAGATCAAAGCATTTTAAAATCAGTTCTGATGAACGCGATTAAGCCCCTCTTCGGGGTCTTCGTCAGATTCCCCGTCATCGTCTTCTTCGTCTGCCTTGTCCATCTCGTGCTGATTTTCAACGCCCATACGGCGGTAGGACCGATAAGACAGCGGCATGCTGATCAAATAAATCGCCGCAATCGCCGACAGTGTCAGCCACGGTGAGGACACCAGAAACGCCACCGACGCCCCAAATGCCAGCATCAAAGGCAAGACCCATGCACGCGGGATTTTGACCTTTTTAAATGAATAGGTCGGCAGACGCGACACCATCAGACAGGCAATCAAGACACCATAAGGTGCAACGATATAGGGGCTGTCAAAAATGCCTTCGCCAAACTGCAGGGTCAGGACAATCGGCCACATCGCTAACGCCGCCGCCGCCGGGGCCGGAACCCCGGTAAAGAAGCGGTAGGCCCATGTCGGCATTTCCGGTTCGCCCAGCATCTGGGTGTTGAACCGTGCCAAACGCAATGACATGCAGACCGCAAACAAAAGCGACAAGGCCCAACCGATTGGCCCCAATTCATGCAGCGACCAGAAATACAACATCATCGCAGGTGCGACGCCAAAGCAGACAAAGTCCGAAAGACTATCGAGTTCGGCACCAAAACGGCTTGAGGCGTTCAGCATACGGGCCAGACGGCCATCAAGACCATCAATGATCCCGGCAATCAGAATGGCGGCAACCGCGGCTTCCCAGCGATCCTGCATGGCAAAGCGGATCGACGTCAGGCCCGTACACATCCCCATCAGGGTTGCGACATTGGGCACAAGGCGGGTCAAGGACAGGGCCTTGAACCTGCGCGGACGGTTGATCGGTCGGATGCCGCCAGCCATTAACGGATCTCCCCGATGGCGGCTTCCTTATCCTTGACCGACACATCGGCAAGGATGGTTTCACCGGCAATCATGGTCTGACCGACAATCACGTTCGGCGACACACCTTCGGGCAGATACACATCAACGCGTGACCCAAACCGGATCAGGCCGAAACGTTCACCGGCTTTAAGCTGCGATCCGGTGCCAACGTCACAAAGGATGCGGCGTGCAACAAGACCGGCGATCTGAACAACACCAAACTCGCGGCCTTCCTTGTCACGGACAAGCAGGATCTGACGTTCGTTGTTGTCTGATGCTTTATCAAGTTCAGCATTCACAAACTTTCCGGGCACATAGGCCTCGCCCACCACTTCGCCATTGATCGGGCAGCGGTTGACGTGAACATTGAACACATTCATGAAGATCGAAACGCGCGTGCGCGGCGTTTTGTCATCAAGTTCAAGTTCCTTGGGCAAAGGCGCCTGCGAAATCATGCATACGCGTCCATCTGCCGGGGAAATGACAAGGTTTTCGTCGGTCGGGGTAATACGATCCGGGTCGCGGAAGAAATACGCGCACCACAGCGTCAGGATCACACCGGCCCACCCCAGTGGTTCGGCGATCAAAAACAGGATCACAGTGATCGCCGCGAAGATCGCAACGAATTTCCAGCCTTCTGGATTGATCGGCACAAGAACGGATTTCAAAGTCTTAATTCCCTGGTTGCCATGGGTTGGGCACATCAAATTGGTACGATTGGTACCGTTCGGGCGCGTTCTTAGCATCTAGTGATGATACAGAGCAACGCAACCCGGACAAAACTGTTCTTCTTTTCAAAAAGAAAAGGGCAAAACACACTTATCATGTGTTTTGCCCCTCGCAAAGAACAGCTGTTACTCCGCTGCATTTTCCGTGGTCGGCAGGGCGAAAATCTGCCCCGGATAAATCAGGTCAGGATCGCGGATTTGTTTGCGATTCTGCGCATAGATAATCCAGTATTTCAGCCCTTCGCCATAGGTGCTGCGCGCGATCCGCCACAGGCTGTTGCCCGGCTGAACCACATAACGCGATCCCGGCTCAAGAATTTCTTCCGGGCGGGCCCGTTCAAACGGAATTTCAACACGTGCGGTCACCTTGCCCGCCGGATCAAGCTGATCGGCACGCATGGTATAATTGCCCGGTTCAATCGGCTCGCCAATCGTTAGCGCCCAATTGCCGTTTTCATCGGCCGGTGCGGTCCCGACAAGCTTGTTATCAAGATATACCTGAACGTCATGGTCCATGTCGGCATTGCCCGACATGGCAACGCGGCCTTCGGTGTCATAATCAACAACCCCAATCGACAGGCGCGGCATTTTTTCAGCCGCGTCTTTGCTGTCTTGTTTGGGTTCGGCGGCTTTTTCGGCTGCCGGTCCCTGCATCACGGTGACAGCACCGCCTTCATTCGGGACTTTCAGGGCAATGATCGGCTGATCTTTTTTATCTGCACTGGTATCGGCAGCGTCGCCGGTATCTTTAGTGTCGCTGCTATCCGCGGTCGCCATGTCAGTGGCCGGCGCCGGTGCATCCGTCGCTTCAGCAGCCTCATTTTTCTTTGGCGCTTCTTCGGGGATCAGGACAACGATCTTGTCATCGGCCTTGCTAACAGTTCCGGTGTCGTCTTCGGCTTCAAGCGAAAGTTCACGGTCACCGCTTGTCAGCGGCTTGCCCGGCAGGACAACCCATTCGCCACGTTCATCGGCCGTTGCTTCGCCAATGACTTCTTCGCCTTCGCGGATGCGGACTTTGCTGTTGGGTTCCGCACGACCGGCAATCACCGCATTGCCATCCGGGCCAATGCGCACGACATCAAAACTTGGATTTTTGATTTTCGGCGCAACAGGGTCCGATCCGTCAGATGGCTCTGCCGGGGGCGTCGGTTCTTCGGTGCTTGAAACCGTTGGCGGTGCTTGCTCTGCGGTCGTCGCCAGATCTTCGTCGGCGGTTTGTGTCAACATGTAGTTGAGCACAATCGCGGCCAGGATCAGTACAACGCCGATAATGACGAGGATATAGGGTCGTTTCACCGGAAATATCCTTGAACGATGTTTATGTTATTTACGGACGCGACCAATGCTTTGAATTTGCTTGTCATATTCCCCCCAAACAACCGCCTTGAACGCGTGAAGTAGAAACTTGTACTACGTTCGTCCCCCGGTTTCCATACCGTAACGAACTTACGATATCTTGCAACCGTTAGGTAAAGATGAATAGAATCAGTCTGTTTGCTGTTTTCCTAATACGCACTGACGCGCATCATCGCCCCGACATAGGCCACCAGTGCCGCCATCACCAAGGGCAACCCCAAAACCCCGATGCGGATCACCGCACCAAGCAGTGCGGTTTGTGCCGGGTTATCTTGTGGTAAAATGACCGAAATCCGGGCCGCCGCCGGACCGGCTGAGACCACCAGCAACAAGACAGCCACCGCAAAGCACGACGCGGGCATCAAGATCATAACGCCGGTTGCACTGGCCATCAGCGCACATACCACCGCCAGCCAAACTGCCGCGCGATATTGTGGTGCAGCCTTTTCCGACACCAAGGCCACCAGCAAGGCCACGGTCAATGCGGCCTGAAACACAACAAAATCGTTTAAGCCAAACTGATCGGCAATGATCCCCTGCCCCAGTGACAGGGTCATCAATACCGCAACCGGTCCGGGTGTTGCAAAACCGGCAACATCACCGTCACTGACAGAAGACGCAGCTTTGTCAGCCTTGACCGTTTTGGTCGATTTGGCAGAACGGGTCTTGGTTTTCTTTCCTTTGGGCGCATCGGCCACATCGTCTTGTGAAAAGTCGGGCCGCGTTACCCACAGGAAACATCCACCGACAGTCACATAGGCAAGCCACGCCAGAACCTTGATCGATGTCGGGTGATAGGCAAGCCCGCTTATTGGGGCGGCCAACACCATCCACGCGCCAAGCAACAGTAAAACCGCCGCGATCCCCAGACAAATACGTTCGGAAATCTTTGAAAAATCAAGGATCGCACCGCAAACCCCGCCCAGAACCAGCATCAGCAAGGCAGCACCAATCCCCCCGCGTGCGGTTTCAGGCAGCCCGATGGCCGCAGGGACCGCCACCGCAACAGCGGGAATAACCGCGCCCAGCACAATACGCCGCGCAATCGCACGGTCCAGACCAAGCCATAAGGCCAGCATCAATACAGCGGCAATGACGGCTGACACCAAAATGGCCAGCCAAAAAGGATTGTCGACAAACACGTTGGGCGATCCTGCCTTCTTTTCATTTGATATTATGTGATGCGAGAAGGAGCTCGCACGGAACTACCCTTCCCACAATCAGGTTCAGAACTTGTTAACCATCGCGCGAAACTTTGCCGATTAATCTGACAATACGGTCGAAATTCCGATGCGCGCATTTCAGGTCTCCTATCGTGCAGGCAAAAGCAACCAAATTGCGGCAGTCGCGCGTCATTTAGGGTCAAAACCCAGATTTAATATACTGCAGCACGGAAAATCTTGGCCCTGCCTGCCTGTCATCGGCTATGGTCACCAATGTACGCACGAAGTTACGTCGCGTACAGCCCCCGTACGGGGCGGATACCCGGCACATCCCGGTGCCGTCCCGCTACCTGCGAAACAAGAAACAAAAGGCAGGTCGCCATGACAAATGTAAAATCAATCTGTGTCTTCTGCGGTGCTTCGGACGGCAGAGACCCCCGCCATATGGAAAACGCCATAGCGTTTGGCAAGATGATGGCCGAACGCGGCATCACGCTGGTCTATGGCGGCGGACGTATTGGCCTGATGGGTGCCGTTGCCGATGCTGTTATGAAAAATGGCGGTAAGGTTGTCGGGATCATCCCGGCACATCTTGATGACATCGAAGTCGGGCATACCGGGCTTTCGGAATTGATTGTGTGCAAATCCATGCATGAACGCAAAGTCGAGATGTTCAAGCGCTCGGACGCGTTTGTCACCCTTGCTGGTGGATTGGGTAGCCTTGACGAAGCGTTTGAAGCCATGACGCTGCGCCAGCTTGGCATTCATGACACTCCAATGGTGTTTTTCAACGCCCTTGGATATTGGGACAAGTGCCTTGCGATGATTGACGGCATCATTGCCGATGGCTTTGCACGTGAAAGCCATAAAAACCTGTTTACGGTGGCCGATACGCTCGACGAAATCTTTGAGCAACTTGCCGCCGAACCGGCGCCGAAATTCGATCCGCGTGAAAAGCTGTTCTGATTTTCGACGTTCCGCACCACTAAATCAAGCATGACATCCCAATGTTGCAGGGCCTTTTAAGGCCATGACGACACCGACAAACCGCCCTGTCACAAGGGCGGTTTTCTTTTTCCTCCTCCTGTTTGGCGCATTTTCCCGGCACTTCTGTAACACTAAAAGTTACAAGATAATTGACATCGATCCATCATGATACTTATAAAGTTACATGAATAATGCACCGCATGTCATTCCAACAGGCAGGACCCCAACCATGACCGACCACATCGCCGCCACCGCCACCAATGCAAATGCCAACGCGTTACCCGATACCCCGCCCTTTGATGTTGCCATCATCGGCGGTAGCTTTGCCGGACTCTCAGCCGCAATGCAGCTTGCCCGTGCGCGGCGCAAGATTTGCGTGATTGATGCCGGCCAACCGCGCAATCGGTTTGCCGCCACCTCACACGGTTTTTTTGGTCTGGATGGTAAAAGCCCGATGGAGATTCGCGATATCGCCATGTCGCAACTTCGGGCCTATCCAACCGTGACCTTCCGCGACGGGTGGGTAAGTCATGCCAGCCCCAGTGCCAAATCCAGTGCCCGGTCCACCGCCGGAACGGCTGACGGGGATATGCAGTTTGACATCACAATCAACGACCGCGACGTCATCACCGCACGGCGCATCCTTCTGGCAACCGGTGTCCGCGATATCCTGCCCGATATTCCCGGCATGACAGACCGTTGGGGAACTACGGTTTTACATTGCCCCTATTGCCACGGCTATGAAGTGCGAGATGAGCAGATCGGCGTCATCGCCACCATGTCCCATTCAAGCCATCAGGCAATGATGCTGCCCGACTGGGGACCGACCACCTATTTCACCCAAGGCATCCATCTTCCTGATGCCGAGACACAGGCCGCAATGATCCAGCGCGGTATTGTGGTTGAAAACAGTCCGGTGGTTGAACTTCTGGGCACTGCCCCGTCCCTTGATGCGGTTCGATTGGCCGATGGCCGTACTTTGCCAATGACGGCGATCTTTACCGGGCCGAAAGTCACCATGCCCTCACCGGTGGCGGAAATGCTGGGCTGTGCCTTTGACGACGGACCACAAGGACCGTTCATTGCCGTCGACAGTACGCAGGAAACCAGCGTTCCGGGCATCTTCGCCGCTGGTGACGCTGCCACCGCGCGCCATAATGCCACACTGGCCTCAGCAGCAGGTGTCATGGCCGGGGTCGGAGTGCATCAATCACTGATTTTTGGCTGATCGCGTTTTCGAAAATCACTCAATGCGATGGGCCACGCAATGTTTTTTTTGGCCCGTCAAATTTTTCCAAGCACATTCCACTAGCGGTTATCAAGAATGCGCTCGGCAATGCGTTTAACATACTTGTCGACGTCGTCGTTGCTACCGATCTGAACGGCAACCTGCGCCCCTTCTAGCAGGAAATTGAACTCAGCCGCAGCAAGGTCTGGTTCAGCCAAACCAGCCTTGCGGCACAGTTCCAGCATCCGGTGCGACTGAATGCGTTTGTGGGTTTCGATTGCACCACGGATCGGGTGTTCCGGGTCGGGAATCTCAGCTATGGTGTTGATGAAGTTACAGCCGCGATGCGAAATATCGGTGAGTGAATTTACCACATAATCAATCCAGCCTCTGAGCTGTGCATTGGCATCGTCGGGATAATCGGCTTCGAGTCCATCCAGAACAGCACGGTAACTGTTAATCCAGGTTGTTACCCAAAGTTCGACCAAATCATCTTTGGTCGTGAAATGACGATACACGCCCATACGCGTCGTACCCGCATGAACGGCAATGTTTTCAAGCGTCACGTGGTTGATTCCATTTTGTTCGAACAATTCGAAAGCCGCCTGTGTGATCCGCTCGCGCAGGGAAATACGGGCGGCTGTTTTGAACATCGGTTGCTGGTCCACGCGAAGAATCCCTTGACATGATACTCGAATGCATCATTGATACATCAACGTATCATTGATGCAGCAATGTATCTCCCATTTTATCCAGAACAAAGGATGACGAGCAATGATGGAATTGCGGGATTATGTTTCTTATGATGGCGCCGGGCTGGCCGAACTGATCAACAAGGGCGATGTTTCCGCCCCTGAGGTCGCAGATGCCGCCACGCGGGCAATCATCGCAACCAACGACAAAATCAATGCAGTGAACAATCACTGGAGAGCGGCCGAAGCGGGCAGTTCATCACAAGAGCCCGGCACCGTTTTCAAGGGCGTCCCGTTTCTGATCAAGGATCTGGCCGTCAGCATGATCGGCAAGCCAAGTGAGCTAGGCAGCCGCCTTGCCCAAGGCATGATTGCGGATGCCGATTCCCATTTGATGACGCTTTTTCGTAAGGCCGGTCTGATTACACTCGGCCGCACCACAACACCGGAACTTGCTATAAGCACCACAACAGAAGCCGTTTTTGATGGCCCGACACGCAATCCATGGGACCCCGATTACAATTCAGGCGGATCAAGCGGTGGTGCCGGTGCTGCTGTTGCGGCGGGCATGGTCCCACTGGCCCATGCAACAGATGGTGGCGGCTCCATCCGCGTTCCGGCGTCGGTCAACGGCCTATTTGGGATGAAGCCGACACGTGGGCGGGTCTCAAACGGCCCGGCAATTGACGAAGGCTGGAACGGGATGGTGACCCAACTTGGCGTCAGCCGGTCTGTTCGTGACAGTGCTCTTTTGCTTGATGCCATCAGTATCCCGCAAATTGGCGAGCCCTATTATATTGCAGCTCCACGCCGGAGCTTTGCCGCATCGGTCACAACCCACCCCCGCAAACTACGGATCGGGGCGATGATGGCACCGCTTAACGGTGGTAATGTTGCCCCGGAAGTCCGCAAGGCTTTCGAAGATACGATGAAACTTTGCGCAGACCTTGGTCATGATGTTGAGCATGCCCCCCTTGATCCCGGCATCAGCTGGCAGGCCTTCGTCACAGCCAATGCACGCATATGGAACGTCAATACGGCAGCATGGATTGATCTGATCGCATCGCTTACCGGTCGCGACATTTCGGATGCGTATCTTGAACCAGCAAGTCTTGCGGTCTATCACCATGGCAAAACCGTCAGCGGTACCGATATGGTCGAAGCCCTTGGCCTGCGCAACACTGTAACACGCGCAGTCGGCGCCTATTTTCAGAAATATGACCTGCTCCTGACGCCGACCCTGCCAACCTTGCCTCTGCGCATAGGTGAATATAACAATATCCAGAGCGACTGCGACGGGCATGGCTGGATTTCCCATGTGTTTGACCAGTCACCCTATACTGCCCTTGCCAATGTGACCGGTGTTCCGTCGATGTCGGTACCGCTGGCACAAGACAACCATAGCCATCTTCCTGTCGGCTCTATGTTCACCGCCCCCTTTGGTGATGAAACAACCCTGTTTGAATTGGCCGGACAGCTGGAACGGGCGGCTCCCTGGACCGAACGGAAACCAGAAATCTGGGCAGGGAAATAACCAAGGTCACATTACGTGCGCCACTACTGGGTTGATGGCCAAACTCGCCCCGTCATCTACCCATCTGACATCTGCCGCCCCACACCTTGGGGCGGCATTTTTTGTCACGAAACAGCCCTTTGGAGCGGTGTTAGCAGCCGTGTTCGGAGAAACACCCACCGCCAAATCAAGGTTTTCTGCGACTTTCACCACCCGGACAAACATTCATCTGAATGTCATGCTTCTGAAATCTTAGTGACAACGAAGCCGCGTATGATCGTTTTCATGTTCAAAACAACAAATTGAACGATCAAATGAATATATCAACGCGACAGCGTGACATTATCGACATCCTGCGGCGTGATGGATTTGCCTCCATTGATGCGCTGGCCGATCATTTTGATGTAACGCCGCAAACCGTGCGACGCGACGTTAATATCCTTAATGATTCCAACCTGGTCCGGCGACGTCACGGCGGGGTGGAATATGCCGGGGAACCGGGCATGAACCTGTCGTATGAAAGTCGTCAGGTCACCAATATTGCGCCAAAGCACGCCATATCCCTTCATGTTGCCAACCTGATCCCCGATGGGGCGTCGATCCTGATCGGCATTGGCAGCACGCTGGAACTTGTCGCGTTGAATTTGGTCAATCACCGCCATTTGACGGTCATCACCAACAACATGAATGCCGCCATGGCGCTGGGCAATAATACCGGCAATCGGATTGTTGTACCCGGCGGGACGCTGCGTCTGCCCGACCGCGACATCATCAGCCCCGAAGCCGAAGCAATGTTTCACAATTACAAGGTTGATTACGGCTTGTTTGGCGTTGGCGGGATCGAACCCGATGGCACTTTGACCGATTTTGACCATCGCGAAGTGTCCTTGCGCCAAGCCATTGCGGAGAATTGCCGCAATTCCATTCTGGTCGCCGATCAATCGAAATTTGGCCGCCCGGCCCCGGCCAAGGGCGGGCATATCACCGACCCGGATGTTGTGGTTGTCGACCGCATTCCCGGCGGACCTTTTAATCCCTTGTTTGAACGCCAGGACGTCCGTGCGCGCCTTCAACTTGCAAAAAGCGAAGTTCTGAAATGACGGCCCAATCCCCCTTTATCGAGATCCATTCCGTATCGCGCGTTTTTAATGGCGGCAACGGGGTCCATGATCTGTCCATTGATATTCCACGCGGCAGTTTTGTCGTTCTTCTGGGCCCGTCGGGATGTGGCAAGTCAACAACCCTGCGTCTGATTGCCGGGCTTGAAACCGCCGATCAGGGTTTGATCCGGATTGATGGCAAGGATGTCACCAATACCCCGCCGTCCAAGCGCGGATTATCCATGGTGTTTCAATCCTATGCGCTGTTCCCGCACCTAAGCGTTGCTGAAAACATCATCTTTGGCCTGAAGGTACGTAAAACCGACAAGGGCGAAATCAAAACCCGCCTTGCCGAGGCCCTCAGTGTGACCGGCCTTGAAGGCTGTGAAGACCGCAAACCGTCGGAGCTGTCAGGTGGACAGCGTCAGCGTGTTGCCCTTGCGCGCGCCATTGTCGCGGGCCATCCGCTGTGTCTGATGGATGAGCCACTTTCTAACCTTGATGCCAAATTGCGCCATGCAGTGCGCAAGGACATCCGTGATTTGCAACAACGCCTTGGCATTACGGTGGTCTATGTCACCCATGATCAAACCGAAGCCATGAGCATGGCCGACATCGTTATCCTGATGAAGGATGGCCGTATTGAGCAGGCAGGCGACCCGGCAGAGCTTTATCTTCAGCCCGCAACCGCCTTTGCCGCCGGATTTGTCGGCAGCCCGCCGATGGCACTTTTGCCTGCCACGGCGTTGCCAAATGACGTTTTGCCAAGTGGCTTTCCCCCCAAGGACCTCACGTTTGGTATCCGCCCCGAGGACCTCAACCTTTCAACCGATCCGGCGAGTGAGGCATGGGGTATTTCCGCCACCGTCACGGGCAGTGAATTTTTGGGTGCGGAAACATTTGTTTATGTCGCGGTCGCCGGAACGGATGGGGCGACAGCCCGCCTTCCGGGACGTGTTCACATTTCGCCCGGGACGAAAGTCTCGCTCAGTTGGGTGCGTGCTGCGGCCCACTGGTTTGATCGCGAAACCGGTCTTCGTCACGCACCGGCGACGACCGATATAGCAGCCAACGCACCATCACAGACGACAGAATTTCAAACTTCACCTTCGACAGTTTCGACACTCTAACAGGGAAGATATCTTCATGCGTAACATCATAACCCGTGCTGCTTTTGCCGCCGGATTGATGGCAACGGCGGCGACACCTGCCTTTGCTGCGACCGAGCTCACTATGTATTATCCCGTCGCCGTTGGCGGTCCGTTGACCGACGTGATCGACGGCATGATTGACGGTTTTGAGTCCGAACACCCGGACGTCAAGGTCAACGCCATCTATGCCGGCAATTATGACGACACCCGCCTGCGTGCTGTGTCCGCAATCAAAAGCGGCGATCCGGCACAGCTTTCGGTCATGTTTTCCATCGACGTTTATGACCTGATCGAGCAGGACCTGATTGTCCCGTTTGACGATGTTGTCAAAACCGCCGAAGACAAAGAATGGCTGAACGGTTTTTACCCGGCCCTGATGGCCAATGGCAAAGTTGATGATAAAACCTGGGGCATCCCGTTCCAGCGGTCGACCATTGTTATGTACTACAACAAGGACATGTTCCGCGAAGCAGGCCTTGATCCGGAAAGCCCGCCGCAAACATGGGAAGAACTGGTTGCCGATGGCAAGGCGCTTGCCAAAGACGGCAAATGGGGCCTGATGGTGCCATCAACCGGGTATCCTTACTGGATGTTCCAGTGCTTTGCCGTTCAGAATGGCAAAGAGCTTATGAGCAACGATGGCACGGAAACCTATTTCGATGATCCGGCCGTTGTTGAGGCGCTTGAATTCTGGCGCGGACTTGCGACGGATGAAAAAATCATGCCCGAAGGCACGATTGAATGGGGCACGCTCCGTCAGGCCTTTGTTCAGGGTCAGACAGCCATGATGTGGCATTCAACCGGCAACCTGTCAGCGGTAAAGCGCGAAGCCAAATTTGACTTTGGCGTTGCGATGCTGCCAAAACACAAACAATCGGGGTCGCCAACCGGTGGTGGTAACTTCTATCTGTTCAAAGATTCAACCGACGCACAGAAAGAAGCATCGCTTGAACTGATCAAATATATGACCGCACCGGACCGTGCAGCAGAATGGTCGATTGCAACCGGCTATGTTGGTGTGACGCCAGAAGCATACGAAACCGATGCGCTTAAATCCTATGCGGCTGACTTCCCGCAGGCATTGGTCGCCCGTGATCAGCTTGAAGTCGCCATTCCGGAATTCTCCACCTATGACACCGCACGTGTCCGCGATGGTTTGAACAACGCCATTCAGGCGGCTTTGACCGGTGAAAAATCACCGAAAGAAGCCCTTGAAGGTGCACAGGCCGAAGCAAACCGTCTTCTTCGGGCATTCCACTAAGATTGCCCGTCTGCACGCCGAAGCGGGTCCCAATGCCCGCTTCGGCACCTTTTTTCTTTGATGACTTTCAGTTCTTCTGATTTCAGGACGTGCCGACCATGAACGAGATGGCCCAACTTCAAAAGCGCCGACTGGCGCTTTATGGCTGGATGCTGGCCGCCCCGGCTTTGGCATTAATGAGCCTGTTTGCCTTTTACCCGGCCATTGCGACCTTGTGGCATAGCCTGTTTACGCGCGGCACCACGCGCCGTCCGTCGGTGTTTGCCGGGCTTGATAATTATGGCGATCTGTTTGCCGATCCGACCTTTTGGACGGTGGCGTCTAACAATCTGATTTATGCTGGGATCACCATTCCGGTGTCGATTTTCTTTGCGTTGGCGATGGCGCTTTGGGCCAATTCGCATATTCCGGCCCGCAGTTTTGTGCGCAGCGCCTATTTCACGCCGACCATTTTACCGATGATTGCTGCGGCCAATTTGTGGCTGTTTTTCTATACCCCCGATCTGGGCGTGATTGATCAAATCACCGGATTTTTTGGCGCGAAACCGACCAACTGGCTCGGTCAGCCTGAAACCGCACTGGCGTCGATCATTATCGTGACGATCTGGAAAGAGTCCGGATTTTTCATGATCTTTTATCTCGCCGCCCTTCAGACCATTCCGCCCGATTTGCGCGAAGCAGCGAGGATTGAGGGGGCGGGTCGCTGGACCTATACCCGGCGGATTTTACTGCCGCTTTTGATGCCAACCACGATCTTTGTGTTCGTCAATGCAATGATCAATTCGGTCAAGCTGATCGACCATTTGTTCATCCTGACCAAGGGCGGGCCGAACAATGCGTCCAAACTGATCCTGTACTGGATTTGGGAAATGGCATTTGCCTATTTCGACAGCCCGCACGCCGCGGCCATGACCATCCTTGTCCTTCTGACCCTTGGCATTGTTGCCGTCATTCAGTTCCGGCTGGTGGAAAAACGGACCCATTACCGATGAACACGATTGTTACATCAATATCATCCAAACGCCGCCTGCCCGACCTTGATAAAGTTTTCGATGCCGTTGGGGCGTGGGTTTTGGCCATTGTCTGGATTTCACCCCTGCTGTTTGCCACATGGGCGGCATTGCAGCCATCGGGCACGGCCCTTGGCATGGATTTTTCAAACCCGCTGACGTTTGAGAATTTTGTCTATGTCTGGAACGCCGTGCCATGGGTTGGCTATTTCACCAATACCGTCGTGCTGGTGACACTTATTCTGGCGGGTCAGCTTGTGCTCTGTACGCTGGCCGGGTTTGCCTTTGCCCGGTTTGAGTTTAAGGGCCGCGATACGGTCTTTATCCTAGTGTTGCTCCAACTGTTCATTCTGCCCGAAGTGCTGATTGTTGAAAACTACGCCATTGTTTCCAAACTTGGCCTGTTTGATACCGCCCTTGGCATTGGCCTTCCTTATATGGCCAGCGCCTTTGGTATTTTCCTGCTGCGACAGGCATTTAAATCGGTACCGATTGAGCTTGAGGAAGCCGCCCGGATTGAGGGATGCAGCTGGATGGGGGTTTTGTGGAAGGTCTATGTGCCTGCCGCCAAGCCGGTCTATCTAGCCTATGCGCTGGTGTCGATCGCGACACATTGGAACAACTTCCTGTGGCCGCTGATTGTCACCAACTCGCCCGACACACGCCCGTTAACCGTGGGATTGTCCTTATTCGGCGCACCGGAAACCGGGGTCGATATTTCGGTCATCAGTGCGGCGACCCTCATGACCATCTTGCCGCTTCTTGTCGCCTTCCTGATTTTCCAGCGCCAATTCATTCAGGCGTTCTTGCGGGCAGGCATTCGCTAAGCCTCAGCATAAAAACCGAAAACAAACATCATTCCATGCAATCTCGTCGCAAGGACCTCTTGCGGCGGGATTTTGTTTTCATGAATTAATTTCAGATAATTATCGCAAAAATCTGGTCGTCATTTTCGCGCAACCGGTGCAGAATGCCCGATCAATCATAACTTTTATGAATTTTTCATATGCCCGTATTGATCCTGCTTTTTGCCACCACGCTGACCTGGGCGATGCTTTTGGTTTGCAACCGCATTGCGCTGACCAGTTTTGACATTGATCCCTATGCCATGACCTGCTGGCAGTTGGTTTTTGGCGGGTTGGCACTTGTGCTTCTGGCGCCGGGGCGGCGCATCCCGTGGCGGCAATTCATGCTTCCGATCAATTGGGCCTATGGCTTTTTGCGGGTGATGACCGGGGTGACATGGACAATGGCGCTTTTATATATCAGCGCGCCCGAAAGCGGGATTTTGTCCCAAACCGGCATGCCATTGGCCGCCCTTGCCGCGACCTTTATTTTTGGCCGCGTACCGGGGCGTTCGGAATGGCTGGGCCATGCGACCCTGATTGCAGGCGCGGTCTGGCTGGCGTGGCATTTGCCCGGCGGCTTTTCAAATCCGGCGGTTTTATTGATGCTGGCGTCCGAGGTAACGGCAATCGCATCATCGGTTCTGGCCGAACTGCATCCCGATAATCAGATCAAGGACGCATGGGCGCATTTGCGCTTTACCGGGGTGTTGCTTTTGATCACCGCATCGGTGTTTTTGATCTTCCCGCCTTTGATCGGCCTGATCAGTCCGGTTCCCCTGCCCTATACTTCAATGGACGGGTTCTTTGGCACCGAAACGTTGCTGGCCGGGCTTTTGATCGGGGCGTTGTTTCGCGGTCCGGCAATGGTTTTATCCTTGCGATCCATCAAAACCGCCGGGATTGAAAAGTATATTCTGTCAACCAGTATCCTGCCGTTCATCCTGCTTGGGCTTGAAATGATTGCGGCCAATTTTGACCTCACGCCGCCGCCGACACATGACAGTGTGTTCTGGATCTCTTCCCTGCTGATCATGGCCGGGATAGTCCAGATTACCGTTTCCAAACAGCGCCATGCATCAAAACAACGCGCGCTGGACGCGAGATCGGCCTGACTTAATCCGCGTGGGTACCTCATCCACGCGACGGGGCAAGGCACGGCACGGTTCCCTTTCCCCGGGGGAACATTCATCCCCCAACACTCCCCCAATGTTGGATGTGATGAGACCGTGTCTTGCCTTACTTTCGGTGACCTCCCCGCCGAAAGACAGAAACGCCCGGGACTTCATCCCCGGGCGTTTCATGTATCAACCATTCAAATGGCCGAAAAGATTACATCGCTTCTTTCGGGGTCACGATGGGCCACCAGAATTCGAACGTATCGAGTGTCGTTCTGAATGCGTCGAACATGGCCGCATCGCCTTCAAGGTCGGCCTTACCTGCATCGACCTGATCTTTAAGCGTGGTCTTGCCGAGCATGACGTCATTGAATTCCGAACGTGCCACACTCAGCGCCACGTCAGGTTGGTCAAACGTTGAGCTGTAATAGTTCAGCACCCCGTTTTCGAGCGCCACACCATAGGCTTCGTTGGTGTCAGTCATGGCAAAGTTCATGAAGATACGTTTGCCTGCCGCGCGCTCGCCATTGACATGCACCGCAAGGAAATCAAGGAACATGGTCAGCGGCATGGATTTGATGATATCGGGCGATGAGGTATTGGGGGCTGGCAATTCCTGAATACCACCGCGCAATTCCTGTGCTCCGGACAGATAGAAGTTACGCCATGGGCCACTTTCGGCCTGATATCCCATTTGTTCAAGCGCATCGGCCAAAAGGTCCTTGGCGTCCTGATTGTCCGGTTCGGCCATCACGACCTTATCAAGAACCTGTGCGACCCAGCGATAATTGCCTTCGTCGAAATCAGCCTGGGCCTTTTCGATCACCGCATCGGCACCGCCCATATATTCAACGAATTTCGGGCCGGCATCGGCAGGCGGCAACTGATCAAGGCGCGATGGATTGCCATCGAAATAGCCAAGATAGAAGTTCCAGACCGCCTTGATGTCATGTTTGACCGATCCGTAATAACCGCGTGCGGCCCAATAGTTTGCAAGCTCGTCCGGGATTTTGATCATCTCGGCGGCTTCTTCCATGTTGTAGCCCATATTGGCTAAACGCAGCGTCTGATCATTCAGGTACTTCATGATGTCGCGCTGTTTTTTCAAACGTTCAACAATGTCTTCCTTGCCCCAGACCGGCCAGTGATGCGGCGCAAACAGGACTTCGGCCTGTCCGCCCCAGATTTCCAGCGTCTGTTGCAGATATCCGGCCCAGGCGCGTGCATCACGTACCTTTGCCCCGCGCAGGGTATAAAGGTTATGCAGGGTATGGGTGGCATTTTCGGCGGTGCAAAGGGCCTTGAGCTCCTTGATGAAGAAATGCATTTCGGCTGGCGCTTCGGACCCCGGCGCCATCAGGAACTGATAGGTCAAACCATCAAGTTCCATGGTCTGGCCGGTTTTCATGATGATATTGGTCGGTTCAATCAGGGTGATTTCGCCCGTCGACGTGCCAAGACCAAGACCGGTTCCAAGACCGGCATTCGGCCCCTTGCCCAAAAGGTTGCCATACATGTATGTCGCACGGCGGCTCATCGCGTTGCCGGCAAAGACGTTCTCACTGATGGCTTCTTCGGTGAAACCTTCCGGGGCGATGATATGCACCTTGCCCGCCTTGACATCGGCCTCATCGACCACACCACGAATGCCGCCGAAATGATCAACATGGCTGTGGGTATAGATCACGCCCACCACCGGCTTGTTGCCGCGATGTTCGCGATAAAGATCAAGTGCGACCTTCGCGGTTTCGGCTGAAATCAGCGGGTCAACAATGGTGACCCCGGTATCGCCTTCGATAAAGGTAATCACCGACAGGTCGGCACCACGCACTTGATAGATTTGCGGGGTGACTTCATACAAGCCGCCCTGCGTCATCAATTGCAACTGACGCCACAGGCTGGGGTTCACCGTATCGGGGGCTTCTTTGCCCTTTGCAAACTGATAGACGGACGCATCCCAGACCGGTTGACCGTCCTTGCCATTAATCACACCATTGTTGGGCAGCGGTGCGATGAAGCCACGCGCCGCATCTTCGAAATCATCCGTATTATCGAACGGCAACTGATCAAGGACCGCTGCATTCGTGGTTTGTGTTGTTTCAGTTGCCGGTTTTGGATCGGCCGCAAATGCGGCCCCCCCAATGACGCACGACATCAAAACGCCCGCGAGCGCACCTGTCGCCGTTCTGAGACTATTGTTGTTCATTACTCCAAACTCCATTTGGTTGTTCTGGAATAGTCAAAGTTCGTTTGCGAGCTCGATACCCGTGAAAAGAAAGGTTAGTTACAGTCACAGCTTTTGCTTTGTAGTTCTCAATCAAGCGGGACTGCACGCTGTTCGGAATGGTTTTTGTGACGAAGCCATCCCTTTAAACGATCAATCCGCCTTCACAGCCGCAGGCGGCATCCAGTCACCAGTATTGACTGCTTCTTTAGGCCAGTAAGTCCGAAGCGTTAATTCGAACTCACTATCGGGGGCGGGCAGCCAGTTGGCTTCCTTGTCCCTTCCGGGTGAGTCATGCTGGATATAGATCGTCAAAGAACCGTCAGCGCTTCTGGTCATGGCCTTGGCGTTTTTAGTGCCAACCGAATAACGCGTGATCTCGTTGGATTCAAAGAAGTGTTCCGGATCGTACATTGTCAACGACCAGAATCCGTTCACCGGCGGTTCTTTTCCTTTTGGGAAAGTGACAGTATAAGCATTGTCACCATTAAGCCGGTCGCCATTGCTATCGACTTCAAGGAAGAAGTACCGCGTTTCAGTTGGCTGGTTGGTGTACATGTTCGATTTTGCCGTCGCGGTACGGGTCACATAATCATAGCCCCAATCCGCAACATTCGGTGGCGAGTTCCAACCACCTTCCAACTTTACCCCGTTTGTCCGAAAGTTCTGGAATTTGGCAATAATATCCGTCTCAGCCTCATTTGCGGCCTGTTTGATCGTTTCCGCGATCTCTGGATCATTTTTTGCTGCATCCAGCAAACCGGCAATCATCGCGTAACGGGACTCTTCACCCGGCAGGGGTGGGACTTTGGCGAGGATGCCGGGCAATTCATCAAAAAAGGTGTCCGGATCGACATATTGCGTTTCGGAACTGGTGCTGGCAGCAGCCTCGTTCTTGAAATCAGGAATGTTCTTCCAGTTCTTGGTAACAGATTTTCCGGTATATTCGCTTAGCGGATAAATCACGACCTGATTGAGAACCTTCTGGATCGCTTTTCGATCCTCTTCGCTGTCATCCATAAACAGGCGCGGCCCCATTGCAACCAGTTCGGTCGGCGCATAAATCACCCCGGCAATCCCGTCAGGCACATCACCTTTCCAGTTTGGTCCGACAACAAGATAGTTGCCCGGTTTCGTGCCGTATTGCTTGCCGATATTTGAAAATTCCTCGGTCCGGGCGTCATAAAGCGCATAGACCCAGAACCGATCACCGAAATCGGGAACCTGAAGTACAACAGGATCATCATCAACTGCCGCATAGCCAAAGCCATATATCACATCCTGATTGGGATGGGCGACCCAGCGTTGTTCGGGTGCGATATAGTCGGTCAACATTGCCACATAGCCCGTGGGCGCAATTGGCACGGTGCCATTCATCAGGCCGGGCTCAGGTACCTGTGCGAAACCTTCGCGACGGTGGAAGGAGTTGACGATCGGCCAGCCCCAAACATAAATGTCTTTCGCCAGCACTTCTGCCAATTCCTTCGTCATCACCGTCCCCGAAGGAACACCACGAATATCGGCAGCTATTTGCTGCGCTGGATTTTGCAAGACCTCGGCAGCAGTGGAACTCTCGCCCCCAAAGGCTAGGATCAAAGATGCGAGGAGTATGTTCTTTATTTCGAATTTTTTTCGGATCATAACGTAAATCCCTTTCGAGAAGGTGGCAGTAATTATTTCGGGAACAGGAACGTCAGTTGCAGGCGGATGCCCCAACCGTCGGGCCCTGCATCCGGGCTTTCGGCCCAGTATCGAACACCGCCGCCGACACTGATTTTCTGATCGCCAATGCTGGTCAGTTTGGTCACGAGTGCATTGATCGGGACCGACCATTGGTCGCCTTCCCAGTCATAGGTAGTTTCGGAGTTCAGAATGTAACTCCAGGCATCGGGAGTGGTGTAAGTAAGAAAGGGCTGGAAGAAGGTGGCACTGGTTTCAGACGCCGCCGATCCTTCATCGCTGCTCCAGATATGGTTGGTCAACGCCCCATAGGTCCAGCCGCCCTTGGAATAGAGACCAACCGCAGTTGGACCGGCCCCCCACTGGTCCTTCATCATCGGTTGCGGTTGGCAATAGCAATGCCGGACCAACACCCCAGATCAGGCCGCCAGATGTGGGTTCAACCGGGGAGATGAAGAAACTTTGCACCGTATCACCAAGCCCGGCATCGCTGCCGCTATTGCCGCGAATGTCGTTCTGGTAAACGAGCGGCAGGATGGTGCGCGAAATCAGGTTCCAGTCGTCAGTAAGGCTTAAGGGCACAACCGGCTGGACGTTTAAATACGTCTTGTCGCCGTCTTCGGAGCCATAGCCACCATCGTAATTTAATTGAAAGGGTACGCTGATCAGACTGGCCACCGGATTGGCCAACTGTTTGGCCAGATCGGAATTATCGGACTGCGCCTGTGCGGCTGTCCCCCAGCCAAACAGAACGATGCCAAAGGTGCCCAAAAATCCAAGACCGAAAATTCGGGGAAAATTTCTTTTTAACGACATAGCGGCACACCTCAGGAATGGGCCAAAGCAATTATGCTTTGACCTTACGATCGTGCCAGGCGGTCCCATCAGTTAAAGAACAGGCAATTCATTTCCGTACTGTGTTCAAACACAGCACGGATGCACCTTTTTCCCGAAGAAGAGGGATAAGGCTCCCCTGCCCCGAATGCCGTCTGCCATGTCCATGGTCGTCTTAATTTTATCTTTTGTTTGTCGTAGCTTACACCAAGACACCCTAGTCGCGAACAAAAATCATCCTACAAAACCGCAGATCATATTTCTGTCATAAACAAAAAAGTGCCGGCCCCCGGGGGACGGGGACCGGCCAAGCCGCACTCGAGCTTAAAAGCTCGCGGGGTCGGGGGAACTGTGTGCGGCCTGTTTGTGCGCCATCGGGACCATGGTCCAAATGGCATATCGGGTTAATGCGCGGCACCTCCGTCCACCGATGCGCGCGGCGGCTTTGCCAATGGCAATAAAAGAAACGCGATAAAGAAGGTCGCGGCCATCGCAAGATAGACATCGTTAAACGAAATCATCGATGCTTCGCGGGTCACCAGATTAACAATCGACTTCATCGCCGCCGCCTTTGGATCGGCAATGCCCATTTCTGAATAGCGCGCCATCATGGTGGCAAGATATTGCTTGAAGGCGGTACTGGCCGGGTTGATATGCTCGGACAACAGCGAGAAGTGATAATCAATGCGTTTATCAAGCAACGTATTGATCGCCGCCATGCCAATCGCCCCGCCAAGGTTGCGCATCAGGTTATAAAGACCACTGGCATTTTTGATCTTTTCAGGCGGCAATGTCCCAAGTGCCAGATTGGTCACCGGCAACATGCAAAACATCAAAGCCGCCCCGCGCACGATTTGCGGGAAGATCAGCTCATTGAACGATACTTCGCTGGTGTTAAAGCCATGCATCGCAAGGCCGACGGCAAACAGCAGTAACCCGATGCCCAATACAATACGCGGCGGATATTTTGCCGTCATCTTGCCCGCGATCGGGGCGGACAGGAACTGGGCAATACCGGTCACGGCCATGACAATGCCGATTTCAAGACTGTCATAGCCCCGAATACGGCCCAGCATCAGCGGCATGATATAGACACTGCCATATAGGCCGATGCCAAGCGTAAAGCTGAACACGCAGCCCATGGTGAAATTGCGGTCGGCAAAGGATTTCAAATCGACAATCGGCTTGTCATAGCGAAACATCCGCCAGAAGAAGTAGATCCCGGCAATCACACAGACAATGGTGCCATACAAGATTGCAGTTTCGTCAAACCAGTCGTCTTTGGGGCCTTCATCGAGCACATATTCCAGACTGCCCAGAAACACCGCCATGGCAATCAGACCCTTAAGGTCAAAGCCCTTAAGCAGGGATCGGTCGCCCTTATCAATCCGAAGGGTCATCCCAACCACCGTGGCAATCAAAATCCCCGGAATAACGTTGATCAGAAACAGCCAGTGCCACGACAGCGACTGGGTCAAAAACCCACCCAATGTCGGACCGACAGTTGGGGCCATGGTGGCAATCAGGCCAATCATCACCGAGGCGGTATTGCGTTTTTCCGGCGGGAAAATGATATAGGTCGTGGCAAACACCGTCGGGATCATCGCCCCGCCGAGGAACCCCTGCAGCGCCCGGAACCAGATCATGCTTTCGATTGACCATGCAAAGGCCGAGGCAATCGACATCACCGTAAAACCGATGGCCGAAATCACAAACAGCCAGCGGGTCGACATCAGGCGCGACAAGAACCCCGAAAGCGGGATCATCACTACCTCGGCAATCAGGTAACTTGTCTGTACCCAGCCTATTTCATCGGGACTTGCCGACAGCCCGGCCTGAATGTTTTCAAGCGAACTGGCGACGATCTGAATATCAAGGATCGCCAGAAACATACCGACAACCATCGCCACCCAGCCAATGAACTGGATACGATCAACCTGTCCGCTTTGCACGGGCATGGCCCCTTGCGCGGATGAGGCGGATGTATCAGGTGAACTGGGGGCGGTGTTGCTCATTAGTTAAGCTCCGAAACTTCCGTGCTGGCAATTACACCGGGCACAAGTCCGGATCCGGCGACATGCTGCGTGCCATCGGCATCGCGGGTATCGACATCAACCACCACCGACAGACCGGGACGTAGGGCTGTTGCCCATTTGCTGTTATCAAGTGCGATGCGGATCGGCACGCGCTGGGTAATCTTGGTGAAGTTTCCGGTTGCATTTTCAGGCGGCAACAGACTGAACTGAGCACCTGTGGCCGGTGCGAAACTTTCGACATGGCCGGTGATATCGGCATTGGGAAAGGCATCAACCTCCACCCGGACCTTTTGGCCACGTGCCATGTGACCGATCTGGGTTTCCTTGAAGTTTGCTACGACATAAACGCCCGGTAACGGGACAAGGACGAGCAATTGCTCACCGGGCTGAACCAATGCGCCGGTCTGAACCGACCGGTTGCCAACCACACCGTCAAACGGTGCATAAATCTTGGTATCGTCGAGTGCTTGCATGGCAAGGTCACGTGCAGATTCTGCCTGACCGACAGCACGTTCAGCTTCGACTTTTTGGGCCTGCAAAACGCCAAGGCGGCCTTTTTCAACCGCCATGGTCGCATTGGCAGCAGCAACCTGCGCCTGTGCTTTCTGGCGGTCGGCTTTGGCATAGTCAAATTTCTGGCGGCTGGCAGCCCCCTTTTTGACCAGATCGTCATAGCGCTGGAAATCTTCGGTCGTGCGATCAAGCTCGACCTTGGCGATCCGCACATTGGCGTCGGCCTGCGTGATCGCGGCTTCCTGAAGCACGATCTGCTGATCCATCGTGGTGACTGCTGCACGGCGTGCTTCGAGTGCCGCATCTGTCTGGGCCAGTTCAAGACGGTAATCTCCGTCCTTGATCGACAGCAACAGATCGCCCTTGCGCACCGACTGGTTTTCATCAACCCGCAATTGACCAACATAGCCAGAGACCTTGGGCGAAATGGCAACCTCGTCGGCCTGCAAATAGGCATTGTCGGTATTTTCAAAATACTGACCCTCGGTCACCCAGTAGAACCCGTAATATCCACCGCCACCGATAACCGCCGCTGCGATCAGGGGCAGGATGATTTTCTTCACACTCATGATCGTTCCAGTTCCTTTTGGTATTGATCAGTACCATTTGCATCTTTATGGTACCAGACAGTACCAAACGTCAAGTGCAGAATTGGAACAGATCATTTGTCCGACGCAAAAAAGTCCGAAACACGGAAAACAGACCCCAGAACGCTCAAACGCCGCGACGTCATGATCGATGCGGCAAGAGAACTGTTTTGTGAGCACGGTCTTGCGGGCACGACACTTGAAATGATCACCGCCGAAGCGGGCGGATCACGCCGGACAATTTATGAGCTGTTTGGCAATAAAGATGGGGTTTTTGAGGCCGTTATCCGTGATTGCACGGGGCGGGTAACCTCCGTCATGGCGGGGCTTGAGTTGACCGACCTGCCCTTGCGCGCGGCCCTTATTCATTACGGCGAAACCTTGATGACGCTTCTGACAACGCCCGATACCATACGGTATATGCGGCTGTTTCTGGGTGAAGTTCCCCGTTTTCCCAAACTTGGAAAAGTGTTCTATGAAAGCGGATTGATGACCGGGCGCAAGTTCATTGCATCCTATTTCGAACGCCAAATGGCCGAAGGAAACTTTCCCAAGGCCGACCCGAAACAGGCTGCTGTCTTTTTCTCAAGCCTGGTCAAGGCCGATTACGACATTCGCCAGATGTCCTATATCGACTGGGAACCCCAAGCCAAGGATCTCCATAGCCACGTGATTGCGGCAGTGGACATGTTCCTGCGCGGGTATGGGATTGATCCGCAACAAACCCGCTAACACCAACCGCGCCAAAGTGCTGCAAATCCAAAGTGCTGCAAACATAGCCCCCCGACCCCGTTTACAGATGACTGACCGCGTTACGCAAACAGGGTCAGCAAGCGCCATGCAATGGGGGCCAGCATCGTCACAAGACCGCCCCACATCATGGCAAGGCCCCAGCCCCGGTCACGGTTGTTAAACCCCACCGCCAAAAATCCAAAGCCGACCACACACAGGACGAGGATGATATTGTTTTCGGTTGCCATGTTTCTGACAGTCCCCATTTTAAAATGATTGCACACTCACCGGAGTCTTCATCCTTTTAGCGCAACAGCCCTAGTTTAGAACTGTTTGGAATGTGTTTTCTTTGATCCGTGTCAGACGGCTTTGATTTTTTGACACAGTGGCGTCCTGTTTTAAATTTCGCGCTGCTTTGCGCTAAACAACGGGCAACTTTGCCTTTTCCCGGCCGAAACCGAGGGCCGAGATGCGTTCAAACCGCACAGAATCCTCGGTTTTCGCCTGTGACGACGATGATGTTGCGTCGCCCTCTTTGATTTTCTGATGGCTTCCTGTATGTTCGGGCTCCCGACGCGGCCAGGGCGCTCCCTCGCGCGCCGGAAGACAAAGATTTAACCATCTTGAATGGCAGCCGCGCTGTATTCCGGCCGCGGCCAGCAAGGGAGTATTCTATGAGCAAGATTCAAGTTAAGAATCCAGTCGTCGAGCTTGACGGCGATGAAATGACCCGCATCATCTGGGACTTCATCAAGAACAAACTGATCCTGCCGTATCTCGACATTGACCTGAAATACTACGATCTTTCGGTTCAGAAACGTGACGAGACCGACGATCAGATCACCATTGATGCGGCAAACGCCATCAAGGAACACCGCGTTGGTGTTAAATGCGCGACCATCACCCCGGACGAAGAACGTGTTACGGAATTCGGCCTGAAAAAGATGTGGAAGTCGCCAAACGGCACCATCCGTAACATCATCGGTGGTACCGTTTTCCGTCAGCCGATCATTTGCTCGAACGTGCCGCGTCTGGTTCCAGGTTGGACCCAGCCGATCGTTATTGGCCGTCATGCATTTGGCGACCAGTACCGTGCGACCGACTTCAAAGTTCCGGGCGCAGGTAAACTGACGATTAAATTCCAGCCGGCAGACGGCGGGGAGCCCATCGAACACGAAGTGTTTGACTTCCCGTCTTCGGGCGTTGCCATGTCGATGTATAACCTTGATGACAGCATCAAGGGCTTTGCCCGTGCCAGCTTGAACTATGGTCTTAACCTTGGCTGGCCGGTTTACCTGTCGACCAAAAACACCATCATGAAAGCATATGATGGCCGTTTCAAAGACCTGTTCGAAGAAGTCTATCAGACTGAATTTGCCGACAAATTCAAAGCTGCCGGCATCACCTATGAACACCGCCTGATCGATGACATGGTCGCATGTGCCATGAAATGGAATGGTGGTTTCGTTTGGGCTTGTAAGAACTATGACGGCGACGTTCAGTCTGACACCGTGGCACAGGGCTTTGGCTCACTCGGTCTGATGACTTCTGTTCTGATGACCCCGGATGGGCAGACCGTCGAAGCAGAAGCCGCCCACGGTACCGTGACCCGTCACTATCGCCAGCACCAGCAGGGCAAAGAAACC